>JAESFZ010000140.1_pt1 | contig 132865 bp, 126 predicted proteins | sample 9269561 | NCBI WGS metagenome assembly JAESFZ01 (sample SAMN14515552, study PRJNA621657) | algae metagenome | isolation source: Tildeniella nuda ZEHNDER 1965/U140 and co-occurring heterotrophs from wet... | place: Switzerland: Stansstaad, Zurih | collected 1965-01-01 | reverse complement strand
CACCCATGGGGAGCGCATGCCTTCGCGTGTCTCGACTTCGCTCGACACGAACGGGAAGAGGGTGGCCCAAAGCAAAACCGGCGGCCTTTTGAGGGGCCGCCGGTTTCGTAGCTTACGCCATTTCCTTCTTGCGCGACGCCTTCTTGCGCTCGTGCGGGTCGAGCAGCGCCTTGCGGATGCGGATGTTCTTCGGGGTCACCTCGACCATCTCGTCGTCGTCGATATAGGCGATCGCCTGTTCGAGCGTCATGCGCTTCGGCGGGGTCAGGCGGATCGCGTCGTCCTTGCCCGTCGAACGGAAGTTCGTGAGCTGCTTCGACTTCATCGGGTTGACCTCGAGATCCTCAGGCTTTGCATTCTCGCCGATGATCATGCCCTCGTAGAGTGCCTCGCCGGGCGAGACGAAGAGGATGCCGCGCTCTTCGAGCGGGCCGAGCGCATAGGCGACGGCTTCGCCATTGCCGTTCGAGATGAGGACGCCGTTCTGGCGGCCCGCGATATTGCCCTTGTAGGGCCCATATTTCTCGAACAACCGGTTCATGATGCCGGTGCCGCGCGTGTCCGACAGGAATTCGCCATGATAGCCGATCAGGCCGCGCGACGGGCCGCTGAAGGTGATGCGCGTCTTGCCGCCGCCCGACGGACGCATGTCGGTGAGGTCGGCCTTGCGGATCTGCATCTTCTCGACGACCGTGCCGCTATGCTCGTCGTCGACGTCGATGACGACGGTTTCATAGGGTTCGGTACGCTTGCCGGCCTCGTCCTCGCCATAGAGCACGCGCGGGCGGCTGATGCCGAGTTCGAAGCCCTCGCGGCGCATCGTCTCGATGAGCACGCCGAGCTGGAGCTCGCCGCGGCCGGCGACTTCGAAGCTGTCCTTGTCGGCGCTTTCGGTGATGCGGATCGCGACATTGGTTTCGGCTTCGCGCAGCAGGCGGTCGCGGATCATGCGGCTGGTGACCTTGCTGCCCTCGCGGCCCGCCATCGGGCTGTCGTTCACGGCAAAGCGCATCGACAGCGTCGGCGGGTCGATCGGCTGCGCGGCGATCGGCTCGCTGACGCTGGTGTCGGCGATGGTGTTCGCGACGGTCGCGTTGGTCAGCCCCGCGATCGCGACGATGTCGCCCGCTTTCGCTTCCTCGACGGGGACGCGGTCGAGCCCGCGGAAGGCGAGCAGCTTCGACGCGCGGCCGGTCTCGATCACCTTGCCGTCCATGTCGATCGCGTGGATCGGCTGGTTGACCTTGACCGTGCCCGACTGGACGCGGCCGGTCAGGATGCGGCCGATGAAATTGTCGCGGTCGAGCAGGGTCGCGAGGAAGGTGAAGGGCGCATCGACGGGCAGGCCCGGTTCGGGGACGTGGCGGACGATCGTCTCGAACAGCGGGGTCAGGTCGCCCTCGCGCGCGTCGGGGCTTTCCGAGGCATAGCCGCCGCGGCCCGAGGCATAGAGGATCGGGAAGTCGAGCTGCTCATCATTGGCCTCGAGCGTCAGGAAGAGTTCGAACACCTCGTCGAGCACTTCGGCGGCGCGCGCGTCGCTGCGGTCGATCTTGTTGACGACGACGATCGGCTTGAGGCCGAGCGCGAGCGCCTTGCCGGTGACGAACTTGGTCTGCGGCATCGGGCCTTCGGCGGCGTCGACGAGCAGGATCACGCCGTCGACCATCGACAGGATGCGCTCGACCTCGCCGCCGAAGTCGGCGTGGCCCGGGGTGTCGACGATGTTGATGCGCGTCATGTCGGCGCCCTCACCCCACTCGACGCTGGTGCACTTCGCGAGGATGGTGATCCCGCGTTCCTTTTCGAGGTCGTTCGAATCCATCGCACGTTCCTCGACGCGCTGGTTGTCGCGGAAGGTGCCCGACTGGCGGAACAGCTGGTCGACGAGGGTGGTTTTCCCATGATCGACGTGTGCGATAATGGCAATATTGCGCAGAGACATGCGAGAAAGGGCCTTGATGGGAGGAGGCGGCAGCGGGGCCGCGAAACGCCGCGCCCCTATCAGAAGCCCTGTTGCGGCGCAACAAAATTGCCGGTCAGTCCGGCGCTTTCGCAGGGGCCGCCAGCGCACGCCGCAAGACGGCCGGGTCGTAGAGCGAAAGCCGCTCCTGCCGCAGCAGCTGCGGCGCCAGATCGGCAGCGAAGCGCGCATGCCATTTGCGCAGCGCATCGGCGCCATCGTCGAGGCGCGCGAGATCGAGCGAGGCCGCGAGCAACCGGCGGCGCAGCCCTGCCAGCCCGGGCCGCGCATAGCGCTCGTCGATAAGGCCGAGCTGGTGCCGCGCCGCGGCGATCGATTGGCGGCGGAGCAGCGGATCACCCTCGGCGGCCGCGGCGGTGATTGCGAGTTCGATCAGCCGCAGTTGGTCCGCCACCCGGCGCGGTTCGTTTGCCTCCGTCCCCGCCGGACATGGGCCGATTCCGCGCACGTAGGCCGACAGCGCATCGAGCATCGCCGGGCTCGGTTCGGCCCCCGAGAACTCCTCGACCACCAGCGTCCGGATGAAGCGCGCCAGCGCGGGATCGCCGGGCGCGCGCGATACCTTGCCCGGCATCGCGAGGTCGGGGATCGGCACGGGGTCGAAATGCGCATTGGCGCGGACCGGGCCGAAGAAGCTGTTCGTGACGTCGGCGGTGCCGGGCGCGCCCGACAGCTGCGGCATGAGGAAATGCGGATTGCCCCGCCCACCGCGATGGCAGGCGGCGCAGCTGAGTTCGGCCTTCGCCGCCTGGCCGCCGAGCAGCGCCGGGCTGTTGAACAGGGCCTCGCCCGCCGCGAGCATCGCGGGATCGGTCGCCGCGACGACATCGGCGCGCGGGCACGAAGGCGGCACCTCGGCGAGCACCGCCCATTCGGCGCCCGGCGCGGTCCATTGCAGCGTACGCGACACGAAGAGGGCATCGCGCGCGGCGAGCACAGCGGGAATCGCCGCCGCGACCAGCAGCGCCGCGACTAGCCGGCGGATGGCTTCGCCTCGGCGATCCAGCGCCGCAGTTCGTCGGCCTCGTAGCAGCCGAACCCGCACAGGCGGTCGAGCCGCGCGAGATGCGCGCGCGCGCCGGCGAGGTCGCCGCGCTCGACCTTCAATTCGCCATAATATTCGAGCGCGCCGCGATGGTCGGGCGCGACCGCGAGCGCCGCGCGATAATAATCTTCGGCGCGGTCGAAGCGCCCGAGTTTGCGGTTCGCAAAACCGACATAGGTCAGGATGTCGGGGTGCGGCCCCGCCGCCCATAGCGCCGAATCGAGCAAGGCGATCGCGTCGTCGTAGCGATGTTCGTTGATCAGCCCGACCGCGGCCACATAGGTGCCGTCGACCGACGCGGCGCTCGCGAGCCGGACCTCGGGCCGCACGACCGACGACGACTGCGTTCCCGCCGCCTGCGCGGCTTCGATCGCGGCGAGTGCGCTCGCGAGCTTGGCGGCGTCGGCGCAGGTTTCGGCGCAGCCCGCCTGCAGCGCGCGGATCGCCGCGAGCTGCTCGTCGACGCGCTTGGTATCGCCCGAGCGTGCAGCGGCGACGCCGAGGTCGCGGCGCGCCTCGATCAGCTTGCCGTCATATTTGACCGCGGCGTCGAGCGGCCGCACCGCCTTTTTGTAATCGCCCGCGCCGAGCAGGCTGGCGCCGAGCATATATTGCGCCTGCGCGTTGCGCGGCACCGCGTCGACGACCTTGCGAAAGGCGCTGGCCGCCTCTTTATATTGGCCGGCCTGGAAGGCCGCGACGCCCTTCTGGTAATCGGCGGTGGGGTCGTAAGCCGAGGCGCTCGGTGCCGAACCGCCGCCGCCTCCTCCGCCGCCGCCCGCCGCGAGCACTGGCGTGACCGCCAGCATCGACAGGGCCAGACCGAGTCCGATGGATCGCCGCATGACAGCCTCCCTTTTATGACCATGTCGCGGCGGCGCGCCGGGGCCGCCGGACGAGGCCGCAGACTACGCCCGATCGCGGCGGCGGGCAACGATGTTGGCGATCTTGCCGCATATTACTGTCAAGTTTCAATAATTATTGAAACTTCAGAAACTATCCGCTATACGAGTCGGCGTGGAACCATCCCCCACCCCCGACTCTCCATCGCCGCCGTTCCGGCTCTCCCCGCTAGCGCAGGCGTTCGTCCTGCATTTCGGCGAGATGGGGAGTCGCTGGGGGATCAACCGCACCGTCGGGCAGATCTATGCGATGCTGTTCCTCGCCGACGGACCGCGCCACGCCGAGCAGATCGCCGAAGCGCTGAGCCTGTCGCGCGGCAGCGTGTCGATGGGGCTCAAGGAACTCGCGAGCTGGAACCTCGTCCAGCTGAAGCATCTGCCCGGCGACCGGCGCGACTATTATGCGACCCCGCGCGACGTGTGGGCGATCTTCCGCACGCTGGTCGAGGAGCGCAAGAAGCGCGAGATCGACCCGACGTTGACGACGCTGCGCACTTTGCTGATGGAGCCCGCGACCGATGCCGGCGACCGCTTCGCGCAGGAGCGCATCGCGGCGATGCACGAGCAGATCGAGCTGCTCACCGACTGGTATGCCGAGATGGAGCGGCTCGACACCGAACGATTGCTCCAGCTTTTGCGGCTCGGCGAGCGTGTGGTAAAAGCGCTTGAGTTCAAGGACCGCATGCTCGGCCGCGGGAAAGGTGTCTCGACTGCGCTCGACACGAACGGGGGGCAGTAGACGACGATGGACGCTCTTGATCCGCTGATCCTCGCGCGCATCCAGTTTGCGGCGAACATCAGCTTCCACATCCTCTTCCCGACGATCACCATCGCATTGGGCTGGGCGCTGCTCGGCTTCAAGCTCGCGTACAACCGCACCGGCGACAGTGCCTGGATGGACGCCTACCGCCTGTGGGTGAAGGTGTTCGCGCTGAGCTTCGCGATGGGGGTGGTGTCGGGGATCACGATGAGTTTCCAGTTCGGCACCAACTGGCCGGGCTATATGGAAAAGGTCGGCAATGTCGCGGGGCCTTTGCTCGCATACGAGGTGCTCACCGCCTTCTTCCTCGAGGCGGTGTTCCTGGGGATCATGCTGTTCGGCTTCAGCCGCGTGCCCAACTGGGTGCACACGCTTGCGACGTGCCTCGTCGCGGGGGGCACGACGCTGTCGGCCTTCTGGATCATCGTGCTCAACAGCTGGATGCAGACCCCGACCGGCTATGAAATCCGCGACGGTGTCGTCCATGCGGCCGACTGGTGGGCCATCGTCTTCAACCCGTCGATGCCGTACCGGCTGACCCACATGCTGCTCGCTTCGGCGCTCACCGTCGCCTTCCTGATCGCGGGGATGTCGGCGTGGCGCTGGCTCAAGGACGGTGGCGGCGAAGGCGTGCGGCGCACGCTGAAGGCCGCGGTCTACGCGGCGGCGCTGCTGATCCCGGTGCAGATCTTCGTCGGCGACATGCACGGGCTCAACACGCTCGAGCATCAGCCGCAGAAGATCGCGGCGATGGAAGCGAATTGGGAGACGCAGCCGCACACCCCGCTGATCCTGTTCGCGATCCCCGATGAGGCGGCGCGCACCAACCATCTGGAAGTTGCCGTCCCGTCGGGCGCGAGCCTGATCCTGAAGCATGAGGCGGCGGGCGTCGTGCCGGGACTCAACGATTATCAGGGCAATCATCCGCCGGTGGCGCCGCTCTTCTGGGGTTTCCGCATCATGGTCGGGATCGGGATGCTGATGCTCGCCGTCTCGTGGTTCACCGCCTGGACGTTTTGGCGGCGCGGGGTCGACCAGCTGCCGCGCTGGCTCGCGCGCGTGCTCGTCGCGATGACCTTCGCCGGCTGGCTCGCGACGCTCGCGGGCTGGTACGTCACCGAGATCGGGCGCCAGCCGTGGCTCGTCACCGGGGTGCTCAAGACCGCCGATGCGGTCGGCCCGGTCGGATCGACGATGGTCGCAGGGTCGCTGACGCTCTATCTCGCGGTCTATGGCGTGCTGCTCGCCGCTTATGTCGCGGTGCTCTACCGGCTCGCGCGGCTCGGCAAGGCGGCGCCCGAAGCGAAGCCGATGTTCCCGCTGCCCGGCGTCGCCGCGGGGGCCGCCGAAGCGCTCGAAGAGGGAGCGAAACCATGACCCCCTTCATCGATCCCTGGTGGCTGCCCGTGATCTTCGCCGGGCTGATGGGGCTGTCGATCCTGCTCTACGTCATCCTCGACGGCTACGACCTCGGCGTCGGCATGCTGACGCGGCTCGAAAAGGACGAGAATCGCGACCTGATGGTCGCGTCGATCGGGCCCTTCTGGGACGCGAACGAGACCTGGCTGGTGCTCGGAATCGGGCTGCTGCTCGTCGCCTTTCCGGTCGCGCACGGACTGATCCTGACGCAGCTCTATCTGCCCGTCGCGCTGATGCTCGTCGCGCTGATCCTGCGCGGGGTGAGCTTCGAATTCCGCGCCAAGGCGCCGCCCGAGCAGAAGCATCGCTGGGATAACGCCTTCTTCTATGGTTCGCTGATCACCGCGCTCTGCCAGGGCTACATGCTCGGCGCCTATGTGCTGGGGTTCGACCAGAGCCTTACTTCGGTGCTGTTCTGCCTGCTCGCCGCCTTGGGCCTCGTCGCGGGCTATCTGTTCGTCGGCGCGTGCTGGCTGGTCTATAAGGTCGAGGGCGAATTGCAGAAACGCGCGGTGCGCTGGGCCGAATGGACGCTGTGGGCGACCGCGCTGGCGATGGCGACCATCTCGGTCGCGACCCCTTTGCTGTCGGAGCGGATTTTCGAACGCTGGTTCCGCCTGCCCGAGATCATCGCGCTGCTGCCGATCCCGATCGCCTCGGCGACGCTGTTCGTCGGGCTGGCGATCTTCCTGCGACGGCCCTTGCGCGAAAAGGACGAATTGTCATGGGTGCCGCTGGCGACCGCGGGCATCCTCTTCGCGCTGGGCTTCGTGGGGATCGCCTACAGCTTCTACCCCTATCTGATCGCCGACCGGCTCGACATCTGGCAGGCGGCGGCGTCACCCGAATCGCTGAGCATCATCCTGATCGGCGCGCTGTTCGTGCTGCCGGTGATTTTGGGATATTCGGTGCTGGCGCACTGGATCTTCCGCGGGAAGGCGACGCATTTGAGTTATGAGTGAGGGAGGGCCGATCGACTTGGAGGCTTTAGCCGTCGTCGTCTTCGGTCCTCGACCAAGGCTCACCTGCGGCGACGCGCGTGGCCGACCAGCCGGGTAAAAGGTCGGCAATCTCGTCCAGATCAGGGTGTCGATCCACTACTGATGACATGGCGACCACGAGGGCGGACGCCCCGTCGAACGGTGCCCCATCCAGAAATGCCCACGAATGGTCGTCTTCATAGTGGCAAACGACAAGAACAGGATGGCCCTCGATCACCGAGCGGCATGTGAGGCACGCGACATTGGGCGCCTGATCGAATTTCCAAGTCATACCCCTCATAGCCGCATGAGCGCGATAATCGCAAATGCCAGCTGTCGGGCGCTCCAACTGCGCAATTCCGAACGGTCGGCTATATTATTTGTTTCACGCAAAGGCGCGAAGGCGCGAAGAGGTTGTGCAGGCCGCGACGCGGCTTTTTCTTTCGATGCTGCGGCATGACGCGGCGATGAGGAGAAGGCGACCTTGCGGTCGCGGGCCTACTTCTTTGTGCCTTTGCGCCTTTGCGCGAAATCTATTCCGCCGGCGGTGAAGGAGCGGGGCCCCGGATCAAGTCCGGGTGACGGTTAGGACGGGTCCGTCCGGCACGGCGATGACGCCGCGTGATAGTCGGCGCCCCAGCGGCGATGGCCGGCGGTGTCGATGTGGAAGCGAGTAGTCGCATAGATGCCGAGGCCGACATTGGAGCGCGCGCCGGTGCCGGCGTGGAGGGGGCAGAGCTTGGCGATCAACTCGGCGCGGCTGAGCGGGCGGACGGGGGTCAGGTCGAGCGCGGCGAAGCGGAGGTGGCGGCTGGCTTTCGCGCCCTTGAAGCAGGCGTTGGCGACGGGGTCGCGGTAGCCCGAGACGATGCGGACGGGGCCGGTGACGGGGACCAGCTCGTCGCGGATATAGAGCAATGTGGGGACCATCGAAGGCCAGAGACGGCGCGGCGGGACGGCAAAGGGCTGGGCGGCCTTGCACGTACGCCAGCGCGCATCGCTGCGCAGGATGTCGGCGAGCGGGAGGATGTCGGCGACGCCCTCTTTCTCGAAATAGGCTTCGATCGCGGCGACATCGTCTTTTGCGGCGCCGAAGCGCCAGGCGGCGAAGAGGTCGGCGTCCTGCTGCGGCGCGACCTGTGCGATCGGGGCGACCGCGCGGGTGAGGAGCAGCCAGATCGCGACGCCCGCGAGCGCGAGCAGCAGCGCGGCGACCAGCGCGCGCTTCACAGCATCGCGACCAGTCGTTCGACCTCGGCCGCGGCCTGCCGCGCGGCGCGCACGAGGTTGGCCTCGAAATCGCCGCCGCTCGCGTCGTTGGCGTCGTCGGTAACCGCCTTGATCGCGGCCCAGGGCTTGCCGAGGCGCGCCGCGACCTGCGCCACGGCCCCGACCTCCATGTCGACGAGCGTCGCGCCGAGGCTGGCCTTCAAATCGGCGGCTGCATCGGGGCAGGCGACGAAGCTGTCGCCGCTCGCGATGCGCGCGTGGGGGAGGCCGAGGCCGGGGTCGGGCATCGCGGCGAAATGGGCTTCGCCGGCCTCGCCCATCGGCCAGTCGCCGGCGCGGTAGCGGCGGAAAAGGCCGGGTTCGTTGGCGCCATAATCATGCTGCACCGCCTCGGCGAGCCAATAGGCGCGGCCGGGCTCGGCGCCGAGCGCGCCGCAGGTGCCGCTCATCAAGAGGATGTCGGCGTCGGCGGCGAAGAGCCCGGCGGCGAGCGCGGCGTTGACCTTGCCGAGGCCGCAGGTGGCGATGGTGATGCTGTGGTTATGCGCAACGAGGCGGCGGACCGGGAAGGCGCCGTGGATCGGAGTGCTGGTGCCGGGGAAGAGGGCGTCGGCCTCTTCGGGGAGGGCGGCGAGGATGAGGAGATTCATGGGCATTGTCTAACTCCCTCTCCGTTTGTGTCGAGCGAAGTCGAGACAGGCTGGCGCGGCGCCGGACGTCCTTCGACTTCGCTCGGGACGAACGGGGCTGGAGATCCTCCCCACGCGCAGCGATGGGGAGGTGGCAGCCCGTAGGGCTGACGGAGGGGTAATGGCGCAGCGTTGCTACCCCTCCACCACCGCCTGCGGCGGCGGTCCCCCTCCCCAACGCTTCGCGATGGGGAGGATCTTTGGCGGCTTGCCAACACCGCCTCCTCCCGCCATCGCTGCGCCCATGCTCTCCCGCATCTTTCCCGACCGCTTCGTCCCTTTGCTCCTCGCGACGATATTGCTCGCCAGCCTGCTGCCGGTGCGCGGGGCCATGGTGCCGGTGGCGCAGGGGGTTTCGACCGCGGCGATCGTCTTTCTCTTCTTTCTCAACGGCGTGCGGTTGCCGCGGGGCGAAGTGCTGCACGGCATCCGCAACTGGAAATTGCAGGGCAGCGCGCTCGCTTTCTGTTTCGGGTTCATGGCGCTGCTGGGGCTGGGGGCGCAGGCGGCGACTGCCGCCTTCGTGCCCGCGACGCTGGCGCTCGGGTTCCTCTTTCTTGGAATTCTTCCCTCGACGGTGCAGTCGGCTACCGCGGCGAGCGGGCTGGCCGGGGGCAATGTCGCGGCGAGCGTCGTCGCGGCGGCGCTGCTCAACCTGATCGGAGTCGTCGCCTCGCCGCTGCTGTTCGCGGGGCTGGCGGGGAGCGCGGGCGAGATTCATGGCGAGGCGGTGCTGCGGATCGTCGCGATATTGCTGCTCCCGTTCGTCGCGGGGCAGCTGGTGCAGCGCTGGCTGCGGCCGTGGGTGCTGGCGCACAAGAGCCTCGCCACCTTCATGGACCGCAGCGCGATCGCGATCGCGGTCTATGTCGCCTTTTCGGCGGCCGTCGTCGCGGGGATCTGGCAATTGCTCGACGCGCGCGAGATCGGGATCGTGTGCGGCGTCGTCGCGCTGCTGCTGGCGCTGGCATTCGGCGGGGCGTGGGGGTTCGGCGCGCTGCTGAAGCTGGCACGCGCCGACCGGATCACGCTCCTCTTTGCGGGGGCGCAGAAGAGCATCGCGGTCGGCGCGCCGCTCGCGGCGACGCTGTTTCCGCCCGCGGTCGCGGGCATGGTGCTGGTGCCGATCCTCGTCTATCATATGGCGCAGCTGATCCTCTCCGCGTGGATCGCGCCCGGGCTGAAAAAGTCCGGCGAGGTGTAGTGCTTGAATAACACAGGTCTGCATGCCATATAGGCGGGCGGCAAAGGGGTGGAAGGAAGACGAATGAGCGAACTGACCGCAACCGCGACGGCGACCGACGAGCTGAAACTGACGCCGCCCGAGCCGATGCCCCCCGTGACGCCCGAGAAGGCCGCCGGCCTGGTGCCGCTGTCGAGCGAGCAGCGCACGAAGCTCGACGAGCGCGTCGACAGCTTCATCGACGACCTGGTCGCGCAGGACGAGAATAGCCCCGCCTTCGGCCAGAAGATCGACCAGATCACCAATATGGGCCGCAAGGAGATGCTGGAGGCTGCGAGCCAGTCGAACCGCTTCCTCGACCGCCCGGTCAAGGCGATGGACCGCGACACCGACATCGGCAAGAACCTGATCGAGCTGCGCAACACCGTCGAGCGGCTCGACCCGTCGGCGAACGGCAAGCTGCTCGACAAGCGCGGCTTCCTCGACAAGATCTTCGGCAGCAAGATCACCAATTATTTCGCGCAATATCGCAGCGCGCAGACGCATATCGGCGGCATCCTGACCGCGCTGTCCAACGGCAAGGACGAACTGCTGATGGACAATGCGGCGATCGACGTCGAGCGCCGCAAGCTGTGGGAGGCGATGGGCAAGCTGGAGCAGATGATCCACATCGCCGGCAAGCTCGACGAACGGCTCGAGGCGAAGGCGACCGAGCTCGACGGCACCAACCCCGCCAAGGCGAAGGTGATCCGCGAGAATGCGCTCTTCTATGCGCGCCAGCGGACGCAGGATCTGCTGACGCAGATGGCGGTGACGGTGCAGGGCTATCTCGCGCTCGACCTGGTCAAGAAGAATAATGTCGAGCTGGTGAAGGGCGTCGACCGGGCGAGCACCACCACGGTGGGGGCGCTCAAGACCGCGATCACCGTCGCGCAGGCGATGACCAACCAGAAGCTCGTGCTCGAACAGATCACCGCGCTGAACACCACGACCGCGAACATCATCGACGGCACGTCGCAGATGCTGAAGGACAATACCGCGCGCATCCACGAACAGGCGGCGTCGAGCACGATCCCGATGGAGACGCTGCAGCGCGCCTTCCAGAATATCTATGACACGATGGACGCGATCGACACCTTCAAGCTGAAGGCGCTCGATACGATGAAGACCACGGTCACGACGCTGGAGGGCGAGGTCGCGAAGTCGAAGGGCTATATCGCGCGCGCCGAGGGCGCGAGCCAGGCGCAGGCGAGCGTCGGCGGCGCCGCGAGCCCGCTCGCCGCGCTAGAGGGATAAGTGGCGACGATGAGCATGAGCGAAGTCGACAAGGTCCGGCTGTCGGCCGCCTCCGCGATCGAGCGGTCGCGCGAGCGGCGGCGGCCGATCGGCACCAAGAGCGTCGCGCTGCGCCGCCAGCATCTCTACAAGAAGCTGGGCCGCGTGCTGATCGCGGCGGGCGTGGTGCTGATCGGTGCGGCGCTGTTCGGCGCGCTGATCCAGCCGCTGGGTTTCACCGGGCTGCTGGCGCTGTTCGTGCTGCTGATCGGGGTGGCGGTGCTGTTCGGGCGGTCGCCCTTTCCCGAGCCGCAGCAGGCCGACCTGCCCAAGGCGGATTTGAAGCAGCTCGCCGGTCGCACCGAAATCTGGCTCGAGGCGCAGCGCCCTGCCCTGCCCGCCCCCGCGCGCCAGCTGGTCGACGGCATCGGGGTGCAGCTCGACCTGCTCGCGCCGCAGCTCCAGACGCTCGATGCGGCGAGCCCCGCGGCGGCGAATATCCGCAAGCTGGTCGGCGAGGATCTGCCCGAACTGGTCGCGGGCTACCAGCGCATCCCCGCGGGGCTGCGTAGCGAGGCGCACGCCGGGCGGACGCCCGACGAAACCTTGCTCGGCGGGCTGAAAACGCTGGAAAGCGAGATCGGTCAGGCTGCGCGCAGCCTGGCAGCGGGCGAGCTCGACAAGCTCGCGACGCGCGAACGTTACCTGCAGCTCAAATATCAGGGCATCGACGACGAGGACGGCGCGCCCGCCTGATCGGGGCCGTCAGGCCTCGCTCGTCGCGGGCAGGCGCGCCAGCGTCGCGAGCAATTGCGCCTGGCTGGTCGCGCCGGTCTTGCGGAACACGCCTTTCAGCAGGAAACGCACGGCGTTGAGGCTGATCGCACGCTCGGCGGCATAGTCGTTGAGCGACTGGCCGGCGTCGAGCGCGACCGCGAGCCGCGCCTCGGCGGGGGTGAGCCCGAACCATTGCGCGATGCGGTCGACCGCGACCACCGGGGTCTCGCCCGGCGCGCTGCCGAGCGTGACGATCAGCGACGCGCCGAGCGCGACGCCGCCGATCTGCGGCACCGACTGGCGCGTGATCCGCGCGGCGAGCACGGGGCATTCCTTGCCGCCCTTGCCCAATGTCTGGAAAGCGAGCCCCGCGGGATTGGGGTTGCGGAGCAGGTCGAGCATGACCTTCTGGCCGGCGGCATGGGTGAAGGCGAAGCGGCCGCCCTCGAGCCGGACGAAGCCCGCGCGCTCATATTGCGGCGCGCGGCCGTTGGCGGCGAGGATATTCAGCTGGTCGTCGAGGCTGAAGATCGCGAAGGGCGCGACGTCGGCGGCGGCGCGCGCGGCCCCCGCAGCGAGTTCGAGCGTCGCGAGCCGGTCGCTGATCCGCATCGCGCGCTGGATATGCGGCGCCAGCGTGCGCAGACCGCGCTTCAGCCGCTCGACGTCGCGATCGCCGGGGCCGGGCATCAATAGCCCCAGATGTTCGCTGCCGCGGCGATCGAGCAGCACCGCGACGAGCCGGTCGATGCCCCAGGGGGCAAGGAAATTGCGCGAGAATTCGGTCTCGGCGAATTCCTCGCGGGTCATGATGTCGTTGCTGTCGACGACGCTGCCGCTGGCATAGCGCATCATCTTGCGCGACCATTCGTGGCGGCCGGCATAGACCGCGGTGTAGATTTCCTGCACCCCCGCCGCGAGGCCGGTCGCGGCGACGAAGCGCGCGGCGGGCGGGTTGCCGCTTTCCCAGAGCAGGAAGGCGGCGTCCCAGCCGAGCGGGCAGAGCGTGTTGGTGATGTGCGCGAGCGTGTCGTTCCAATGTTCGGGGTGCAGCACCGAATCATAGATTTCGCCGATCAGCCCGTTGAGGACCTCCCATTCGGCCGCCGCATTGTGACCGGGCGGAAAAGGCGAAAGCACTTCGTTCGGCATCGACATCCCCGGCAGGAAGATCGGTGGGAGGGAGCGGCGGAAAAACGCGCCTGATCAATATGTAATCGCGGGCGACAAAAAACTTCGCCTCCTACCCATATGGGTAGCGCGGGCCGGGGTCAAATCGGTCATTCCATGGGGGCGACCCAAGGACAGGATGGCCCCGCCGGGACCATCCTGTTCGTTTGAAGCCCGCCGGGAAACCGGCGGGCTTCCTTTTTGGGGCGATCAGGCGCTGCGCAGCCTTTGCGTGCCGCCGAACCACAGCAGCAGGATCAGCAGCAAGGGCGGCGCGAGGCCCCATTGCCCGGGGCCGGCGAGCGGCGCGAGCAGGGGCGTGCCCGAGAGCAGCCAGAGGCCGGCGAGCAAGGCTGCTACGGCCAGTGCCTCGAACAGGAAGCTGGTCCAGAAGCGCGACCGGGCGCGGGCATAGGCCGCCTGCGCGTCGATCGCGCGGTCGACCTGCACCGCAAAAGCGCGATCGCCGGCGCGTGTCGGCGGCGCGAGCATCGCGGCCAGAAACGCATCGGGCATCGCATCCATCGCGCTGTCGTCCGAGCCGGTCATGCCGCGCCTCCTTCGCCGATCAGTTTCTGCGCCTTGGCGCGGCCGCGCAAGACCAAAGATTTGAGCGTGCCGAGCGGCACCCCCATGATCTCGGCCGCCTCGCCGTGCGACCAGCCATGGCCGAAACAGAGGGTGAGCGCGGCGCGTTCCTGCACCGACAGGCCCGCGAGGAGGCGGTCGGCGTCGATCGCGGCGTCGGTCGCGCCATGCGGATTGCTGCTGGTGACGGCATCCTCGTCCTGCGCGGCCAGGCCCTCGCGGCGTTTCGCGGTGCGGCGCTGGTCGAGGAAGAGGCGCCACCCGATCCCCATGACCCACGCGGCATAGCTCCCCTGCCCGCGATAGTCGCCCGCGCGGCGCCAAGCGCGGACAAAGGCCTCCTGCGCCAGATCGTCGCCGTCGGCCTCGCTGCCCGCCGCGCGCGCCAGGAAGGCGCGCAGACGCCCCTCGTGCCGGAGCACGAGGAGCTGGAAAGCGGCGCGGTCTCCCCCGGCGACACGCTGGTTGAGGGAAAAATCCTCATCGGCCACGCTTTCATCCGTGGTCCGCGATGCGGTCCTCGGCGGCCGCCCCGCGCGCGAGGCGGCGGCGGACCAGCAGCGCGATGCCGACGAAGGCGGGGAAGAGCGCGGCGCCGGCGGCCTCGCGGATCATCTGCTCGTCGCCCTGGATCAGCCCGAAACCGGCCATGGCGAGCCCGATCGCGAGCAGCACCAAGCCGTTGCGGTCCTCGTTGTTGCCGCTGCTGCCGCTGCCCGTGGCGCCGAGTTTCCACGGGCCGATATGCTCATAGGGCTTGTTGAGCTTTTCGATCAGCGGGGTGACCGAGTCGGACTTGGCGTCGAGCGCGCGGCGGATCGAGCGGTGCATCATCCACGCGTGGATCAGCCGCGACACGAGGAAAAAGCCGACGACGAACAGCGCCACCATCGTGATATTTTCCATCAGGCGGAAAAAGCTGTCGCTGATCGCCACCATCTCGGTGGTCGGGGGCGGCGCGGGCAGATAGGCGGCGATATCGCGCGGGTCGATATAGGCGGCGACGTCCGACGCGCTGATCGTCTGCGCGGGGATGGTCTGCGCGGGCACGGTGATCGGGACGGCAACCGCGGCGGCGGGCGGAGCAGCCGGCGGGGCGGCGGCGGTGGCGGCGGCCTGCGTTGCGGCCAGTATCTGGAACATATTTTACCCTCCCTGCATGCCCCGGGGGCATGGTGAAACCACAGGCGGCGACCGCGGGCAAGGCCGGTCTGGCGGGGCGCCCCGGGGAGAGCGGCTGCCCGCCGACGGCCCGCATCGCGGCCGCCGCAAGGACCGGCTGTTTGGGCCGGTCAGGGAGTAGACGGTGCGGGGATGAGGTTTGGATGCGGGGGTGGGAGAAAAATTCTCCGCAACCAGTTGAGCGCCATTCATTCCATCATGATCTGCGTGTCCCCGCGAAGGCGGGGACCCATCTCCTGCGGGTTCGGCATGGAACCGGCCCGTGATGGGCCCCTGCCTTCGCAGGGGCACGCTGCTTTAACTTAGGAGGCGCCCCATCGCCCGCCGAGCGCGCGGAACAGGTCGACCTGCGCGTCGGCGATACGCGCATCGGCCAGCGCCAGCGCGCCCTCGGCTTCGGCGAAGGTGCGTTCGGCGTCGAGCGCGGCGAGGCCGTCGATCGCGCCTTCGCGCTGCTGCGCGCGGGTGATGCGCACCGCGACCTGCGCTTCGTCGCGCGCCGACTGCAGCGCGGTGCGGCGGTCGAGCATGTGGGCGTAGCCCGAGAGCGCGGTCTCGGTCTCCTCGAGCGCGCGGAGCACCGTGCCGTCGAAGGTCGCGAGCGCGGCCTGGGTGTCGGCCTCCGCCCCCTCGATGCGCGCGCGCGTCGCTTCCTGGTTGAGGAAGTTCCAGCTGATCAACGGGCCGAGCAGCCAGCGCAGCGGGCCGCCGCCGAAGAGGTCGCCGAGGCCCGAGCTGGTCTGGCCGACCGACGCGCCGAGCGTGACCTTGGGATAAAGGTCGGCGGTGGCGACGCCGATGCGCGCGGTCGCCGATGCAAGGCGGCGTTCGGCGGCGGCGACGTCGGGGCGCCGGGCGAGCAGCGCGGCGCCGTCGCCGACGGGGATCGGCTGGTCGAGGCGCAAGGTCGTGGTGCGCGCCGCGGCGATCGGGGGCAGATCGGCGGGGGTGCGGCCGGTGAGCGTCGCGAGGCGGAAGAGCGCGGCGTCGCGCTCGGCGGCGATCGCGGGGATATCGGCGGCGCGCTGGTTGCGCAGCGCGGCGACGCGCGCGGTGTCGAGCCGCGTGGTCAGCCCGACCTCGGCGCGGCGCGCGGTGAGCTTTACCGACTGGTCGAGCAGCGCCACGATCTTTTCGGCGACGGCGAGGCGTTCGGCCGACGACGCCGCATCGGCATAGGCGCGCGCGGTTTCGGCGACGATCGTCACCCTGACGGCATCGGCATCGGCCTCGGCGGCGGCGAGGTCGCCGCGCGCCGCCTCGACCCCACGGCTGACGCGGCCGAACAGATCGACCTCGTAGCCGACGGTGAGGCCGGCATCGACCTGCCACCCCTCGCGGTCGGCGCCTGCGGGCACCTGGCTTGCGGCGGCGCGGCCGTAATTGGCGCCGGCGCTGAGGTTGGTGCTCGGCAGCCGGTCGCCGCGGACTTCGCGCAAGGCAGCGCGCGCCTTGGCGATGCGCGCCACCGCCACACGGACGTCGGTGTTGGCGGCGAGCGCGTCGGTCACCAGCGTGTCGAGCACCGGGTCATTGTAGAGCCGCCACCAATTGGCGTCGGCGGGCGCGGTGGTGGTGACCCCGGCCTTGGTCGAGAGGAAGGGGCCGGACGCCGTCACGGGGGAGGAGGGTGTGGCGAAGTCCGGCCCGACCGCGCAGGCCGCAAGGGTCAGCGCGGATACGGTGGCGATGAGAAAATTGCGCATGGGCTTTCTCCTTATTCGGCGGGTTGCAGCACGGGATCGGCGGGTCCGCTGCGGCCGCGGCGGGCGGCGATGCGGTCGCCGATCGTGCGGCAGACGACATAGAAGCTGGGCGTGTAGACGAGCCCGAAGAAGGTGACCCCGATCATCCCGTAGAAGACCGCGGTGCCGAGCGCCTGGCGCAGCTCGTATCCGGGGCCCGAGGCCCAGACGAGCGGCGCCACGCCGAGGATGAAGGCGAAGCTGGTCATCAGGATCGGGCGGAGACGCGCACGCGCCGCCGCAACCGCCGCCTCGACGATGCTCGCGCCGCGTTCCTCGGCCTGCTTGGCGAATTCGACGATCAGGATCGCATTCTTGGCGGCGAGCGCGATGAGCACGATGAGGCCGATCTGGGTCAGGATATTGTTATCGAGCCCCCTGAGGTTCACCCCCGCCATCGCGGCGAGCAACGTCATCGGCACGATCAGGATGATCGCGAGCGGCAAGGTCAGGCTTTCGAACTGCGCGGCGAGCACGAGGAAGACGAAGACCACCGACAGCGCGAAGACCAGCGCGGCGACATTGCCTGCCGCCTTTTGCTGGAAGGCGAGGTCGGTCCATTCGGCCGAGAAGCCGGCGGGCAGGTCTTCGGCGATCTTTTCCATCACCGAAATCGCCTGGCCGGTCGACGTGCCCGGCGCGGTCTCGCCATCGACCTCGACCGCGGGGAAGAGGTTGTAGCGGGTGACGCGATAGGGACCGGTCCGGTCGCTGAAGGTCGCGACCGCACCGAGCGGCACCATTTCGCCCGTGTTCGAGCGCGTCTTGAGCTGCGCGATGTCCGCCGGATCGTCGCGCGCCGCGGCATCGGCCTGCGCGGTGACGCGGAAGGTGCGCCCGAGCAGGTTGAAGTCGTTGACATAGGCCGAGCCGAGATAGACCTGGAGCGCCTCGAACACGCGCGCCGGCGGCACGCCGAGCATGTCGGACTTGGCGCGGTCGATGTCGGCGTACACGCGCGGCGTCGCGGTGTTGTAGAGGGTGAAGACGTTGGCGAGCTCGCGCTGCTGGTGCGCGGCGCCGATCAGCTGGCCGCCCGCCTGTTCGAGCGCCTGATAGCCGGCGTCGCTGCGGTCCTGCACGATCATGCGATAGCCGCCGCCATTGCCGATGCCCTGGATCACCGGCGGCGGGATGACGAAGACGAAGGCGTCGTTCACATCGGCGAGCGCCGCGCGCATGTCGTTCTCGATATTCGCTTCGGTGCGGTCGGTGCCCGCACGCTCCGAGAAGGGCTTGAAGGTGACATAGGCCGCCCCCGCGTTCGACGCCTGGGTGCCCGAGGCGCCGTCGAAGCCCGCGAACATCACCGCTGCCTCGGTGCCGGGCACCTCGAGCAGCTTCTTCACCACCTTCTTGAGCACTTCGTCGGTCTGCTGGATCGAGCTGCCCGGCGGGAGCTGGACCGCGGCGAGCGCATAGCCCTGGTCCTGCGCGGGAACGAAGCCCGCGGGGGTGGCCCAGAAGATCGCCGCGGTCGCGACGATCAGCGCACCATAGGTGGCGAGGGCCTTGCGCGGCGCGGCGACGACGCGGCGTGCCGTATTGGCGTACCAGTCGCTGAGCCGGTCGAAGCTGCGGTTGAATTTGTCGCCCGCCTGCCACGCGTAGCGCCGCCAGCCCGAAGCGGGGGCCTCGGTGGCGCGCGGGCGGAGCAGCATCGCGGCGAGCGCGGGCGACAGGGTGAGCGAGAGGACCAGCGAGATGACGGTGGCGGTGGCGATCGTCACCGCGAACTGGCGATAGAATTCGCCGGTGATGCCGGTGAGGAAGGTCGTCGGCACGAACACCGCGCAGAGCACGAGCACGATCGCGACGAGCGCGCCCGACACCTCGTCCATCGAGGTGTGCGCGGCTTCGCGGGGGCTCAGGCCATGCTCCATGTTGCGCTCGACATTCTCGACGACGACGATCGCGTCGTCGACGACGATGCCGATCGCGAGCACCAGCCCGAACATCGACAAGGTGTTGAGCGAGTAACCGAGCGCGGCGAGCACGGCGAAGGTGCCGATCAGCGACACCGGGATCGCGATGATCGGAATGATCGCGGCGCGCCAGCTCTGCAGGAAGACGAGGATGACGAGGACGACGAGGAGCATCGCCTCGATCAGCGTCGCCTGCACCGCCGACATCGATTCGCTGATGAATTCGGTCGGGTTCCAGATGATCTTATACTCGAGCCCCTTGGGAAAGCTCTTCGACGCTTCGGCGAGCTGCGCCTTCACCCCCTCGGCGGCGGCGAGCGCGTTGGTGCCCGGGCGCTGGGTGATACCCATGATGATCGAATCCTGGCCCGACAGATAGGCGTTCACGCCATAATCCTCGGCGCCCAGCTCGACGCGCGCGACGTCGCTGAGCCGTGTGATCGCGCCGTCGGGCGCGGTGCGCACGATGATGTTGGCGAATTCGCCCGCGGTCTTGAAACGGCCCTGCGTCTCGACGCTGAGCTGATGCGCGGCGCCGGTGTCGAAGGGCGGCTGGCCGACGGTGCCGGCGGCGACCTGGACATTCTGTTCGCGCAGCGCGGTGACGATGTCGCCCGCGGTGAGGTTGAGCGCCGCGGCGCGGCCGGGGTCGATCCACACGCGCATCGCATAGTCGCGCGCGCCGAACACCTGGACGTCACCGATGCCGTCGACGCGGGTCAGCCGGTCCTTGAGCTGGGTCAGCGCATAGTTGGAGACATAGCTGCGGTCGAGCGAGCCGTCGGGCGAAAGGACGTTGACCGCCATCAGCCACGAGGGCGAAGTCTTGCGCACGACGACGCCCTGCCGCCGCACTTCCTCGGGCAGGCTGGGTTCGGCGAGCGCGACGCGGTTCTGGACGAGCACCTGCGCGGTATCGAGGTCGGTGCCGAGCTTGAAGGTGACGGTGATCGTCACCCGCCCGTCGCCGGTCGATTGCGACGACTGGTAGAGCATATTGTCGACGCCGTTGATCTGCTGCTCGATCGGCGCGGCGACGGTGTCGGCGACGGTCTCGGCCGAGGCGCCGGGGTAGTTGGCGCTGACCGTCACAGTCGGCGGCACGACCGCGGGGAATTGCGACACCGGCAGCCCGAAATAGGCGAAGGCGCCGACGATCGTGATGATGATCGCGATCACGCCCGCGAAGATCGGGCGGCGGATGAAGAAATGGCTGAGACGCATGGCGAGCCTCCTCGGCCCGCGGGCCGGCAAGATGGTTCAATCGGATTGGCGAGGCCGCGCCGGACGGGCCCGGCGCGGGTCGCGGGTTTAGGGCGTGAGCGTCGCCTGCGAGGCGGCGGGCGGCTGGCTCGCCCCCACCGGCGCGGCGGGTGCGGCCTTGGGCTGGATCGTGGTCGGCTTGGCGGTCACCTTGGCGCCCGGCTGGGCGAACTGGATGCCCTGGACGACCACTCGGTCGCCGGCTTTCAGCCCCGAGCGGATGACGCGGAGACCGGCGACGAGCGGCCCGGTCTCGACCGGGCGCGCGGCGACGGTGCCGTCCTTGCCGACGACGAACAGCTGCTTGCGCGCCTGGTCGGTGCGCACCGCGGCGTCGGGGACGAGCAACGCCGACACCGTGCCGCCCTGCGCGAGGCGCATATTGCCAAACATGCCGGGGGTCAGGAAATAGTCGGGATTGTCGATCACCGCGCGGACGCGCAGCGTGCCCGAATTGGCGTTGATCGCATTGTCCGAGAAATCGACGCGGCCCTTCCAGCGATAGTCGCTTTCGTCCTGCAGCCGGATCTCGACCTGCTGCGCCGCGGCGCCGCCGGCCTGGCGTTCGCGCTGCGCCTTCAGGAACAAGGCCTCCGAGCTGTCGAAGTTGAAATAGATCGGGTCGAGCGCGTTGATCGTCGTCAGCAGGCTGCCGCCTGCCCCCTCGCCCGCGGCGACGAGATTGCCCGAGTCGACGCGGCGGTCGGAGATGCGGCCGCCGATCGGCGCGCGCACCTGGGTGAATTCGACGTCGAGCGAGCGCGAGCGGACGCGGGCGTCGGCCGCGGCGAGAGCGGCGGAAGCGGCGCGGACGCGGGCGTTGAGCTGATCGAGGTCGCTCTGCGACACCGCTTCGTCGGCGATCAGCCGGTTGGCGCGCGCGAGGTTGACGCGGGCGAGTTCGAGGTCGCTGCGCGCGCTCGCGGCGTCGGCGCGCGCCTCGGCGAGCGCGGCGTTGAACGGACGCGCGTCGATCGTGAAGAGCAATTGCCCCTTGCGGACGATCTGGCCGTCGGTGAAATGCACGCCGACGAGCTGGCCCGAGACGCGCGGGCGCACCTCGACCGCGCGGCTTGCCTCGAAGCGGCCGACATAATCGTCCCATTCGGTGATCTCGCGCACCAGCGGCGCGGCGACGGTGACGACCGGCAGCGGCGGCGCGGCGACCGCGGCATTGTCGCGCGTCGAGAGCGCATAGCCGCCCGCGACGACGAGCGCGATCGGCAGGCCGATCAGCGCCCGGCGACGCCAGCGGCTCGGGGTCTTGGCGGGGGCGGGGGCGGCGTCGGCGGTGCCGGGCGCGAGTTCGACTTCCCGCGCTTTCGCGCGGTCGAAGGGGGAGAGCATGTTCATAGTTCTTACTTTCGGAAGAGGCGGCTGCTGAGCACTTCGGCGACGCGGCGGCCGAGCAGGTCATAATGGTCGGTGGTAAAGCCGGCGGCGAGGAAATCGCCGATCTGGCCCGAGGTCACGGCATAGCCATGGTGCCAGGTCAGCACCGCCATGCGGCGCAGCGCCTCCAGCTTCGGGTCGGCAAGCCGGCGATTGTAGCTTTCGCCGAAGATCGTGCCGAGCAGCTTGCCCAGCCGGCCGGGTTCGCGGATCGATGATGGCCGGTCGTGACGCGCAAGCATCACGACCGACCATTCGAGCGCCGAAAAGCCAGCGGGTTTGGCTTTGGGCGCTGCGGGGGCCGCCACGGGGGCAAGGGCGGCGACCCGGGAGAGCGAGGCCCGAGAAGGGATGAGCGCGAAGTCGAGCGCTTCGTTGACGGCAAGATAGGCCATGGCGGATCCTCCTTGGATGGGGGGGGAGCCGGGCACAAGGGGGCCTACGCCCCGGGACGCTTGCGCCCGGCGAGGGGAGATTGGGGTGAGCGAAAGGGTTCGGCGCCAACGGGGCACCGATCGATCTCGCCAGAATTTGCAGTTATTGCCCGGGTGGGTCCTAGGCGGTTCTACACATGCGTTTGCGCATCGGCGTTCCCTTCGCGTCGTCGCAGCCGGTCGAACCGTCCAGCCACCTTCTGTACTATCCGGTATATATAATCTGGATCAGGGTCGGTCAAGGCTTTTGTACCGCGCGGTACGAAATATTTTTAATCCGGCGTTCAGCTCAGCTTTCAGGCGCGGATGGGTCAGGCGCTGGGCCACAGCATCATGCTGGTATCGACCAGCCGCTCAAGCTCGGCATGCGTCGCCCCCGCGCCCGCCTGCACCGTGATCCCTTGGAGCAGGGCATAGAGCACGCTGGTCAGCCCCTCGGCATCGACATGCGCCGGGATGTCGCCCTCCGCCTTGGCGCGCTCGAAGCGCTCGACGAGCAGGCGCTGCGAAGAGGCGCGGCGGCGCACGACGTCGGCCTTGATCGACTCGGCCTCGGGGCTGCACGCGAGCGACGAGATCAGCCCCATGCACCCCTTGGGATCGCTGGTGCCGCCATGGACGTCGATCGCATTGCGCAGATAATATTCGGCGACCTTGCGCGCGGTCGGCTGTTCGAGCGCGGCGCGGCCATATTCGAGCTTTTCCTGCTCGTAGAGATCTAGCGCCTTGTGAAACAAGGCTTCCTTGTTGCCGAAGGCGGCATAGAGGCTGGGCTTGGTGATGCCCATCGCCTCAGTCAGGTCGGTCATCGACGCGCCGTCATAGCCCTTGGCCCAGAAGACGTGGAGCGCTTCGGCGAGCGCCTGGTCGACGCAAAATTCGCGCGGGCGGCCCTTGGGGGCCGAGGCGGGCGTGGCGATGACATCCTGTTCCATAACGGTCGGTATATAATAGACCGACCGCGAAAGTCCAGAGGTGCCGGCTAAAGCCCCTCGCCCCCCGTCCAGTGCGCGTTGACCAGCCGCCGCGCGAGCGCGCTGACTTGGGTGCGGATGTCGGGGACCGCAACGACCTCCCACAGGTCGCCGCGCGTCATCGGGCCGATCGCGAGGATATGCTCGGCCGGGCGTCCGTCGCGGTTCATCACATGGCCGTCGCGGTCGATGTCGAGCCCGAGGCGCAGCGCGTCGGGGCGAATCAGCCCCTGTTTGAGCAGGCGCCGCACCAGCGGGTCGGTCGCGCGCAAGAGGTCGCCCTGCGGCCCGGTGCAGTTGACGATGCGCGCGACGTCGAGCCGCTGCGACCGGCTTTCGCCGCGCGGGCGCCAGTGGACCGCGACGCTGTCGGGCTCGCTAACGACATCGTCGATCTTGCCCGCGCGAAAGATCAGCTGGCGACTGCGGATCAGGCCGTCGATGCGGTCGGCGACCTCGGGCGCGAGACGGTGGCGGTGGACGTCCCAGAAGGGGCGCAGGTGGCGCAGGAAGCGTGCGCGCTTGTCGGCGTCGGCCGAGGCCCACATCATCTGGGTGATTGGCCGCACCGAATCGACCGCAAGCCGCCAGTCGCCTGCCTTCGCCTCGTCGCGCGCCCAGCGCACCAGTTCGGACAGTTCGGGCGCGGGTTTGGCGAGCACCGGCCGTACCGGCGCGAGCCCGTCGACATGGCGATGCGGACGGAGGCCGCGGCGCGACATCGCGACGATCTTGCCGTCGAAGCCGTTCGCGGTCAGCCGCAGGATGACGTCGATCGCGGTGAGCCCGGTGCCGACGACGAGCACCGTCTGGTGCCTGCGCAGCCCCTCGGCAAGCGGGCTGGCCCAAGGGTCGCCGATATAGCGCCAGGGGGTCAGCCCCGCCCCGGCGATCGCGGGATGGTCGTGCGGCGGCAGATTGCCGATCGCGAGCACCGCCTTGTCGGCCTCGACCAGCCCACCGTTGACGAGCCCCAGCGTGACCTTGCCGTGGTGCTCGGCGATATCGAGCACCTCATCGTCGATCAGCTGGAGGCGGCGGCCGTATTTTTCCATCGCGTGGGCCAGCGTCTCGCGCAGATATTGGCCATAGGTCGCGCGGCTGACGAAGGCCCCATTACGACTGAGGTCGCAGCCGAGCCCGCGCGCGGCGAGCCAATCGCAGAAATGGCCGGGGCGATCCGGAAAGGCGCTCATGTTTCCCGCGCGGACGTTAAGCAGATGCCCGCTGTCGAAGCTGCTGTACGCGACCCCGGCGCCCATGCGCCGCCGGTCACGCTCGATCAACAGCACCTCGACATCCTCCTGCTCGAGCAGGTTGATCGCGAGCAGCGTGCCCGAAAAGCCCGCGCCGATGATGGCGACGCGCGTGGCGGTGCGAAAGCGCGGGCGCGGACCCTGCAGCATGGTACCGTCGAACTTCACCGCGTCACCACATCGCCCGATACGGTCACCCGTTCGAGCGCGCGATATTCGGGCCAATAGTCGCCGACCGCATAATGCTGGGTCGAACGATTGTCCCAGATGCCGATCGCGTTCGGCGTCCAGCGGAAACGCACCTGATATTCGGGGACCTTGATCCGGTCGAACAGCAGGCGGAGCAGGCTGTCGCTCTCTTCCTCGGGGATATCGACGATGCGGCTGGTGAAGGTGTAGTTGACGTAGAGAATCTTTTCGCCGGTTTCGGGATGGGTGCGCACCACCGGATGGCGCACCGGCGGGAAGTCGCGCGCGAGCTGGGCACGCTTTTCCTCGCTGACGCGGCCGCCGAAGCTGCGCACGATATCATGCTCGGCCTCGAGCCCCTCGATGCGGTCCTTCACCGGCTGCGGCAACCCCGCGTAAGCCGCGGCGGTGTCGGCCCACATCGTGTCGCCGCCGAGCGGCGGCAGGGTTCGCGCGCGCAGGATCGAAGCGATCGACGGCTTTTGCCGGAAGGTCACGTCGGTGTGCCATTTGTTATACGCCTGGAAGGGCGCGAGCGTCTCGGCGGTCAGCTGCACGCCCTCGACCCCCTCGATGCGCAGGATTTCGGGATAGCCCTTGACATGCGGGATCACCGGATGCCCCTCGAGCTCGCCGAACAGCTCACCCAAGCGGACATGGCTTTCGTGGCTGATGTCCTGGTCGCGAAAGAAGATCACCTTGAAGCGCAGCCAGGCGGCGCGGAGCAACTCGGCCTCGGCGTCGGTCAGCGGGCGGTCGAGGTCGAGCCCCGCGGTCTCGGCGCCGAGGGTCGGGGTCGAAGGCGAAATGGCGATGCCCAGGGTTCGGGCCTGTTCGAAGATATCGGGGGTCTGCGGCTGCGTGGCCATGCTACGATCCTCTCTTGCCGAAATGACGGATGGATCGGTCGACTCGTCACGTCCCGACGTCCGCCACTCATAATTCAACCAGATTGATTGACAAGAGTTCCGCGACAATTCGCACGAAAGGCACGACCGGTCGCAAAAAGCGGTGCCCGAAGCCGCTGAAGATCGTGCGGACAGGTCCCCGGCCCGCCAAAGGACAGGATGAGCTTTGTGGACGGCAGGGTCCTGTCGGCCGTCCGGTGCGTCTATGCGGGCCCCGTGCCGCGCTCGGCCCTGAACCGCGTCGGCGGACAGGAACCGGGCCCGATCAATATTGCCATTTCGCCTGCACCGCGATCGTGCGCGGCGGCTGGATGAACTTCGAAATGACCCCGGCGGCGAGCGGCGTGTTGAAGGCGTGGCTCGCGGTGAGTTCGTCGGTCAGATTCTTGCCCACGACCGCCAATTCCCAGCGCTTGTTCGAAGCGCGAATGCCGAGCCGCAGATCGAATTTGGCGTAGCTGTCCTGTGCCGCCGCCGGATTGAAGCTTTCTTCCAGAAAGGCGCTGCTGCGATAGGTCATGCCGCCGTTGGCGACGAAATCGACCGCGTCGCTGAGCGGCACCGCAACATCGGCGAACAAGGTCCCGCTCCATTTGGGCGAGCGCGGCAACGGCCGTCCGGCGGCATTGTTGTTCGCCGGCACGCAGGTCGGGTTGGTGAAAGGGCACGGCGCGCCGGGGAAATCGATGAACTTGGCATCGAGATAGGCGAGCGAGCCGTTGAGCGAGACGCCGTCGGCGATCTGCCAGCTGAAATCGCTCTCGACCCCCTGGCTGCGCGCCTCGCCGGCGTTGGTGGTGATGAAACTGTTGCTGACCGCGTCGAAGGAGGAGACCTGCAAATTGGTGAAATCGGTGCGAAAGGCGGCGATGTTTAAGCGCAAGCGGCGATCGAAGAGCGCGAGCTTTGCCCCGACCTCGAAGGTTTCGGCCGCCTCGGGTTCGATCTCGAACTGCGCCTGCGTCGTCGTCGACTGGGCGCCGATGAAACCGCCGGCCTTCGAGCCCTGGCCGTAGGAGGCGTAGAGCATCGCATCGGGCGTCGCGTCCCACTGCAGCGCGACCGACGGATCCCATTCGCGCTCGACGCGACGCCCCGACAGCGGGGTCGCGAGCCAGGTGGGCTGGACCACGCCGGTGTTGATGCGCGTCTGGTCGGCGGTCTTGCGATCATAGGTGTAGCGCAGGCTGCCGATCACCCGCACGCTGTCGGCGACGTGCCAGGTCGCGCTGCCGAAGCCCGAAAGCGCGACATTTTCCTGCCGGAAACTTCGGTCCGAGCGCCCGTTGTACGGCCCGAAGCGGATCAGCGTCGTCTGGAACAGGTCATAGTCGTTCACATGGAAATAGCCGCCGAGGATATATTCGATGCGGCCCGTCGTCGGCGAGGCGAGGCGGATCTCCTGCGACATCTGGCTGAACTTTTCGACGAAGCTCGACGCGAAGGACGGGTTCGGCCCGAAATCGGCGTCGACTTTTTTCTCGAAATCATAGGAGGAGAAGCCGGTGACCGAGGTCAGCACATGGTCGCCGATGTCGATATTGGCGGTCGCGCTGGCGTTGAGATTGTCGGTATTGTCGAAATCCTTGTCCATGAAGCCGGGGAAGCCGCCGGTCTGGCGTTCGCGGTCGGGGTCGTCCGCGGTCAGGAAGCGTTCGACGGCGGTGCCGGTAAGGTCGACCTTGCCGCCCTCGACGCGGATCAACAGGTCGGCGCCGTTGCCCGGGTCGATCAGGACCGAGGCGCGACCAAAAAGGCTCTCGCGCCTGGTTTCGTTGCCACCGAGCAAGGTGTTTTCGATATAGCCGTCGCTGTCCTCATATTGCGCGGCGATGCGCACGCCGACCGCGTCGGACACCGGGCCCGACACCATGCCGAACAGCCGCGTGCCGCCGAGTTCGAATTCATAGCTGCCCTCGAGCGTCGCGCGGAAATCGCGCGTCGGCCGCGCGCTGACGACGCTGATCGCCCCCGCGCTGGTATTCTTGCCGACGAGCGCGCCCTGCGGCCCGCGCAATATCTCGATCCGCTCGACGTCGAGGAAGGGCGCCTGGAACTGGCGCGCATGGCCGCCATAGATGCCGTCGACGAACAGCCCGACGGTCTGTTCGAACGCGAGGTTGCCCGGGGTCGAGCCGATCCCGCGGATATAGAAGGCGTTGTTGCCCGGAGTCGTCTGGACATAGAAATTGGGAACGTAGCGGTCGAGTTCGTTGAAGTCCTGGATGCCGAGTTCGGTGAGCTGCTCGCCGCCGACGACGGTCATCGAGATGGGCACGTCCTGCACATCCTGTTCGCGCTTCTGCGCGGTCACCACGATGATATTGTCGTCGTCCGACACCGCGGCCTCGTCGGCCTGCTGCGCCAGCGCCGGGACCGCGAAAAACATCGACCCGACCGACGCCAACAAGCCCAGGCGGACCGAACGTAATTGCGCTGCCCTGGCCGTCATCCACTCTCTCCCTCTGGCCGCCCCGATCTTGCGGGTGCGGTCCGTTGCTTCGATCATTCGTTTAGTGTTCTAAGTATATATTGTAAAGTAGGTTGACATAATTTTCGATCCGGGCGAGCATGGCCCGACCGCGAAAGGACCGAAAACCGCCGCGATTTCATTTCGATCGCCTCAATGGAAGGCGCGAGGAAAAACAGGATCGCGCGGGGGAAAACCGGTCGATATCGCGGCGGAGAATGAGAGAGAGGATGGCAGCATGTTGAGCAGGCGGACCTTGATGAAGGCGGGCGCGGCATCGGCGATCGGCGGGTTGCTCGACGCACCGGCGATCGCGCGTCCGGCGGCGGCGAAGGCGCCCAATATCGTCTTCATCCTCGCCGACGATCTGGGCTTCGCCGACCTCGGCTGTTTCGGCCGCGACGATATCGCGACCCCCGCGCTCGACGCGCTCGCGGCCGGCGGGGTGGCGCTGCATCGCTCCTATTCGAACAGCAGCGTCTGTTCGCCGACCCGGCTCGCGCTGATGACCGGCCGCTATCAATATCGCTTTCCCGCGGGGCTCGACGAACCGCTCGGCGTCCACCCCGAACTCGGGCTGGCCGACGATGTCGTTACCCTGCCCGACCTGCTCAAGCGCGCGGGCTACGACAGCTCGCTCGTCGGCAAATGGCATCTCGGCGGCCTGCCCGACCATGGCCCGCGCAAGAGCGGCTACGACCGCTTCTTCGGCATCTATCAGGGCGGCGCCGACTATTTCGAGCATGGGATGACGATCCGCGGCAATTTCCGCCACGACCTGTGGGAGAATGAGACCGAGGTCCGCCGCACCGGCTATCTCACCGACCTGATCACCGAACGCTGCGTCGCCGAACTCGGCCGTTTCGAGGCGGCGGGGCGCCCCTTCCTGCTGAGCGCGCATTACACCGCGCCGCACTGGCCCTGGGAGGGGCCCGCCGACGAGGAGGTCGCAAAGACGATCCGCGATTCCTTCCACTATGACGGCGGCAGCAACGCCGTTTACGCCGCGATGGTCGAAAGCCTCGACCGCGGGGTCGGGCAATTGCTCGCGGCGCTCGAAGCCAATGGCCAGGCCGAGAACACGATCGTGATCTTCACGAGCGACAATGGCGGCGAGCGTTTCTCGAAGGTCTGGCCCTTGCGCGGGATGAAGGGCGAATTGCTCGAGGGCGGGATCCGGGTGCCGACGCTGATGCGCTGGCCGGGACGCGTGAAGGCGGGTACGCGCAGCGAGCTCGTCCAGATCACGATGGACTGGGTGCCGACGCTGCTCGCAGCCGCCGGGGTTGCGGAGAAGGACTGGCCGGCGCTCGACGGCCGCAACCTTCTGCCCGCGCTGCTCGACGGGACCACGGGGTCGCCGCGCCAGCTCTTCTGGCGTCACAAGGCGCAGGACCAGCGCGCCGCGATCGAGGGATCGCTCAAATATCTGGCGATGAGCGGGCACGAGTTCCTGTTCGAAATCGCCGCCGACCCGCGCGAGGTCGCGAACCTCAAGACCGTGCGGCCCGAGGATTTCGACCGGCTCAAGAGCGCTTTTTCGGCGTGGGACCGCGACATGCTGCCCTATCTGCCGTCGACCTTCAGCTATGAGCTGCGCGGCAACGGCCATCTCGCGGGTTATTGAGCGGCAGGCTCGGGGATCTCGGGGGGCGGGCCCCAGTCGCGCGCCAGCGTGGTGCGCAGCGCATCGAGCGCCTTGGCGCCGATCCGCTCGCCGAGCGCGGCGTCGATCTTGCCCAATATCTCGAGCGCGTCGGCGCGCAGCTGCTGCGATTTTTCGCTGAAGGCGACGATCGAGGCGCGCTTGTCGGTCGGGTCGGGCTCAATAACGATCCAGTCGCGCTCGACCATCTCCTGCAGCATCTTGCTGACCCCCTGGCGCGTGATGCCGAGGTTGCGGGCGAGGTCGGCGGGGCGGCGCACTCCGAGCGCGATATTGGCGAAGGTCATCGACTGCGAGCGCGACACCGCCTCCCAGCCCCGCGCACGCAGCGCCGACTGGAGACCCTCGTCGAACCAGTAGAAGGCGCGCATCACGTCGAGCATCAGATAGCCGTCCTGCATCGCGCCCGCTTCGCCCAGCCGTGCCGATTGCGCAACCAAATTGATCGCCGCCTGCGCGAGCGGGAAGAGATAGGCGCCGTCGTGGAACCCGAGAGGCGACGCCATCGCGCCGTGCCACACATCGACGACGTCGCCGATCACCACCGCGTGCGTGGCATGGTCGACGATCGACGCGGGACGCAACACGATGCTCGCACAGGCGTCGGCAAGCCGCGGCGGCCCCTCGGCCTCGACCCGCCAGTCGCCGACCGCGAAGCGCTCCGCGCCGGCGACGCCGCCGCCGCAGCGCTGCGAGATGTCGGCCTGCTCCGCAGCGAGCAGGTTGAGGCAAAGATCGGCGCCCGCCGCGACCGCGGTATGCGTCGCATTGGCGCGGTTGATGCAGACGAGCATCGACGGCGGGTCCATGCTGACCTCGCAAAAGGCGGTCGCCGCCATGGCGTAGCGTTGCCCGGCATGCGCGGCGGTCACCACCGCGACGGGGCGCACCAGCGCGCGCAGCGCGGCGCGAAGCCCGGCGGCGGGCGATATATCGGCTTGGTCTGTCATCCCCTCGCCATGCGCGCGCGAAGGATTTTAGTCAACTTAGTTGACATTATTCCTGCCTTCGCCCTATGCCGGGTCAAACAGGATGGAGATGATGATGCCCGAACGCCTCGCCGACCGCCGGATTCCCCCCGGCGACGATTTCCTCTCGCGCGACGAGATCGACGCGATCACCCCCGAAGGGCTGATCGAGCGGATGCGGGCGCTCAAGCCGCTGGTCGCCGAACGCGCCGCGGCGGCCGAAAAAGAGCGCCGCCCCGACGACGACGTGTGGGCCGCGCTCCGCCGGAGCGGCTATTTCTACCTCTATGTGCCGCGCCGTTTCGGCGGTCTCGAATATGACCCCGACACCTATATCAGCGCGACCTTGCCGATCGCCGAAGCCTGTCCCTCGACCGGCTGGACCGCCTGCTTCGCCGCCGAGCATAATTGGCTGATCGCGCAAATGCCCGAGGCGACGCAGGCCGAGGTCTGGGGCCGCACCCCCTATGTCGTCGCGCCGAGCGCGGCCTCGCCGCCGGGCATCGCGACCCCGGTCGACGGCGGCTTTCGGCTGAGCGGGCGCTGGAAATGGGGCACCGTCGTGATGCACGCCGACTGGATCATGCTCAACGCGCTCGAACCGGTCGAGGGCGGACCGCCGGTGGTGCGCATGATGCTGCTCCGCGCCGAGGAGGTGACCGTGCTCGACACCTGGCAGATGGCCGGCATGGCGGCGACGGGCAGCAACGACATCCTCGTCGAGGACGTCTTCGTCCCCGAGGGCTATCAGTTCGCGGTGCAGCCGGTGCGTTCGGGGCGCGGCAACGGCCGCGCGGTCCACGGCCCCGGCCTCTATGCGTCGCCGATGCTGCCCAATCTTTGCGTCACCGCCGCCATCCCGGCGCTGGGCGCGGCGCGGCAGGCGGTGCAGCTGTGCCGCGAGCGGCTCGGGCAGCACGTCAAGCTCGGCAGCACGAGCACGAGTGTCGAAAAGCCCGCAGGGCAGATGCGCCTCGCCCGCGCCGACCTGCTGGCGCGGTCGGCCGAGCGAACGATCCGCGCCGCGGCGCGCGAGAATCTGCTGATCGGCGAAATCGACGAGCCCGAACAGACGACCGAACGCATCCGCCTGCGCGCCGAAATCGCGATCGCCGTCCAGCAATGCGTCGAGGCGGTGCGGACCTGCTGCGAGGCCGTCGGGTCGAGCGTCCATGCGCTCGACAATCCGATGCAGCGGCTGCTGCGCGACGTCCAGGTGATGCAGAGCCACATCGTCTACGACCTCGACGTCGCGACCGAACTCCATGGCCGCGCGCTGGTCGGGCTGCCGCCGAACTCGCTGCTCCTCTGAGAAGGCTCGGCGGATGGCACGGGCGCGGCGCGATTTCTGGGGACTCGACGACAGCATCGGCTATCTCGCCCGGATCGCGTTCCGCCGCTTCTCGATGGCCGTCGACCGGCGGATTTCCGTTCATGGCCTGTCCGCGGGCCAATTGAGCCTGCTCTGCAACCTCTCGGCCGATGAGGGCCTGGCTCAGCATGTTCTGAGTGCCCGGCTCGGGATATCCGAGGCGACCGTCGCCGTCGCCGTGCAGCGGCTTGAGGCGCTTGGCCTGCTCGACAGAAGGGTCAACCGCCGCAATCGCCGCGAAACGCTCGTGTTCGCGACCGAGCGCGGTGACGCGGCGGCCTCGACGCTGGCAATCGTCGCGTCGCAGGTCGATCGGGTCGCGACGCTCGGCCTGTCCGCCGAGGAAACAAGCCTGCTCGCCGGGCTGATGGGGCGGGTCGTGCAGAATCTGCGCGAGGCATCCGAACGGGAATCCGACGGTAGTCCCGACGGGCCTGCATTGCAGCGACAAAGAGAATTGGATGCCCCGTGAGGATTCGAACCTCAATAGACGGAATCAGAATCCGTAGTCTTACCGCAGATTACCGAACCATTCCGGGCTCATGTTGCATCTATGTTGCGTCGGAAAATATCTGCGTTTCCATCGAGGCAGCAACCTCCTGGTCGCTTTGCTGCTGCTCGAAGAGGTGACCATAGACGTCAAAGGTCATCGTGATCGACGAATGGCCCATCAACGTCTGGACGCGCTTCGCTGAAAGCTTCTGCTCGATCCACAGCGAGGCTGCCGCATGACGGAACGCATGGAAGGAGTGTCGCGGGGTGATTACCTGCTTGCCATCAGCGTCGCGCACATCGACCTCGCCGGCAGCGCTCAGTGCAGGGATCAGCATCCGCTGGACCATGTAGCCGTAGGTCATGACACGTCCTCGAGGCGACGGGAACACCAAGTCGAGCTCGCTTGGCGCACATTGTAGCTTCCACGCGCGCATCGCTGCGATACATTTCGGTGGCAGGGGGATCGTGCGGGTGCCCGCCTCGGACTTTGGCGGTCCGAGCACCCCGGCGTTGTTTGCTCTCCGCACGACGCTGACCGTCCGCTTCTGCAAATCCACGTGGGACCACGACAAGCCACGAGCTTCCGATATTCGCATACCGCTGAAGATCAGGAGCGTCATCAGGGCGCCGGTCGCAGGATGACCGCTATCGCTCGCGGCCTCCAGGATTGCGCGGAGCGCGGACTTCGACGGAATGGTGATCGATGGCTTTCTACGTCGGCGTGCCGGGCGCACGGCAATCGCGACATTATGCCCGACGTGACCCTGCCGCATGGCCGTCGACAGGATGACCCGGAACGACCTTAGCACGCGCTTGGCCATCGCGGGCGACAGCGTCTCATTCCAATGATCGAGAAAGCCCTCGACCCGCGGCGCCGTCAACTCAGAGAGCCTCACGCCGCCGCAGAGTGGAATAATGTGTAGCCTGACATGCTGCTCATAAGCCGCCAACGTGGTGGGCTCGAGATTGGCTCGGCCGCGATCGGCTAACCAGTTCCTAGCCGCATGGTCGACCGTTACGCTCTCCCGTCCGACGGTATGCGTCCCAAACCGGACCTCCGTTTGCGCGCGATGCAGGAACGCTTCGGCTTCCTTCTTCCTAGCGAACTGCTTCGACCGCCGCTTACCCATCTGATCGACATAGTCGACCTGCCACGCTGATCGATGCTCGCCATCGCGAGCGGTCCATTCGCGCTTTCGGATAGACATGTATCGTCAGGCCGCTCTCTCGAGATTGGCGGAGAACGCCGCTTCGAGTTCCGACTTGCGAAAGTAGAGCCGGCGTCCCTTCCTCGTGACGGGAAGCTCGCCCGCATACACGAGGTGATAAATTGCACGCTCGGAAAGGCCGGTATGCTTCGCGGCAGCCGACGCACCTGCGAGAAGGTCAGAAGAAAGCACCAGATACTCCATTTCTAGCTCATAAAATGCATGTTATATAACATGCATATTGATTTGTCTAGTTCCATTCATTACGCACTGAGCTACAATGGCTGAATTCGATAACCCATACCCTTTTCGAGGCACGCCGGCGGCCGACATGCTATCGCGCGCGCTCTCAAAATACAGCGATCAACCTGGAAAGAGCATTCGCAAACTAGGCGCCTTGCTCGGCTACAAGCAGGCGGCAATTCTCAGCCACATGGCGACTGGAAGAGTTCCAATTCCGCTGGATCGCGCAGCCGAACTAGCCCAAGCCCTTGAGATGCCTGAGGGCCGCTTCGTGTCGGAAGTCCTGAAGCAGCGGCATCCAGAGGCATATGCCGCATTAGTCCGAAAGCCCCCTGAAGAAAGGCACCTGCTCGTCGTTGATACTGATGTCGACGCACTAGGCCTTTCTCCCGTTCAGGCGCGCATAATCCGCGAGGTAGGTCGTGACATGCGCCCGCAAGAGCGCTGGATGAGTATTCCTGAGCTCGAGGTCATGGAACTCATCCGTGCCGCCTGCCCCCATGTGTCGGTCGAAGGGCTGACCCGCGACGAACTAAACGCTATCAGCATTGGCCTTGAACATTTGACGTAATTGCATGTTGAACAATACGCATGCCTGTCGTATAATCGCATCACGGCGGCACTGACAGTCCGCTGCGATAGCACAGGGGAGCAGTTGCATGCCCCGCGAAAGACCGCGACACCGGGAACATGACCGGCGCGATGAGCAGTGCGAGCGAACGGAAGATCGGGGCGTCGGCCCAGGTTGTCGCCGGATGATTGGATAGCAAGCCTACCGATTATCAAAAGGACGCCTCAATGAAGGGGGCGCTGCCAGCTGCATCCCCCTACGCCCATGCGGTCGAAGTGATAGCTTCATGGACGTGCTTCCAATTTTGGATAACCGAGTGTCGGCTGGAAGGCTGACGGATTTGGGATCTGATGGGGTGGTATCGGACTCCGCCACCCTCGCCTTGTCAGCTATATGATCCTTATCACCGCTTCGACGGAATGTTCGAGCAAATCTCCCGCGCCAGCCCTGCGGCATCTGACTCGCATCAGATGCCGAACGGTTGGCGCGGGGGGATATTGCTTCTCGGGAATGATCACGGGGAAACAAATCAAAGAAAATTAGGCAAGTGAGCGCGCAGCGCGAACGCGGCCCGTGGCCGCCCGATAGGGCGGTCACAAGACATTCAAACTTTGTGATTCCCCATCCATTTCCCGCCCGCATCCATCATCATGCTGGTTCACAAGGTCTCTACACCATCAACAAGAGAGACCATGAATGCATATCTACACAGCTCGCTTCCCCGAGATATCGGGTTACCTGACCATCATCGCTGATGCCGATATCAGGGCACACCGTCTCGCGCTGGTCTGGTTCCGGCATCGCTTTCATCGAGATCCCGGTGAGATCGCGATCGATGCCAACAACACTGACTGGGAGCTCGGGGCACACACTCTCGCTCCCCGCGCTCGGCACGAAGGGATCGCCTACTGGGTGCGTGATCAGGGATGGATCGTCGTCCCCCCGGATTTCGATGACCCCGGTGCCTATTATCGATCGATGGCACCCGTCCTGTGTTTCGAGTTCGTCACCAGCCGGGAAGACGCGAGGACGCTGATCTTCGCCCCGTCGAGGGCGAATGCAAATCTCATCTTCGATACATGGAAAGAGCTTCACGGCCGGACGGAGGATCGTCTGTGGCGGGCCGAGCAGGGCATCAGGCCGCCGACCACCCGGGATCGCCGGATGCGGCTCCGCACTGACCAGGCGCTCGGCTTCGTCGGTCTGGCTCGGTCGGGTCTCGCGGGGTGGGAGGTCGTTCCGCCTTGGCATCCCTATGCCGGCGACTTCGCGCACGGCTCTTGGCAGGACTCAACGCGTTATCCCGGCGACCTCATTTAAAAGTGGTCACGTTGGTTGCGCGTTGTTGACAAAAAATGCCGTTATCACTCGCGGCTAACAGATGCAGATCGCAAAACGGCTCTTTCCGGTCGGTTCGTGTCACGAATTGAATCAGCGGTGGGTTCCGTTGGAACCTTTCCCCTCTTTATGCGGGGCTGACTTCAGGGTCAGGCGGGGGTTGCTCGCCCCGGCAGAAGTCGGCCATAGCACGCTTGTTCAGTCAGAGGTGCTGCGATCACGGTGTCGGCATGACAAACTCGGTGCGTATGGTGGGAGAGATGCTTCGTGCTGACGGGTGAAATTCGGAGTCCGATCAACAAGCTGCGCGACGCGCTCTGGTCCGGGGGCGTGTCCAACCCGCTGACGGGCGTCGAGCAGATCACCTACCTGCTGTTCGCGAAGCGTATCGACGAGATCCAGACGCGCGAAGAAGCGAAGGCGACGGCACTCAAACGTCCGCTCGCGCGGCGGGTCTTTCCAGAGGGCAAGGACGGCCTCGACACTCCTGGCTTCCGCGACGGCGGCTGCCCCTACGAACTGATGCGCTGGTCGAAGTTCAAGAACGAGGCGCCGGAGCGCATGTATGAGATCGTCGCCGATCACGTCATGCCCTTCCTTCGCACCCTCGGCGGGTCGGAGAGCGTGATGGCCAGCCATATGAAGGGCGCGCGTCTGGCCTTCACCAAGCCCGCGCTGCTCGACAAACTGGTGCAGGGGCTCGACGCGATTCCCATGGAAGATCGCGACACCAAGGGTGACGTCTACGAATATCTGCTCTCGATGATCTCGAGTGCGGGCGAGAATGGGCAGTTCCGCACCCCGCGGCACATAATCGACCTGATGGTGCGGCTGATGAACCCCGGGCCGGACGACACCATCTGCGATCCCGCGTGCGGCACGGCCGGCTTCCTTATGATGGCGGCCGAGCATATGCGGCGCGAGAACCCCGGCATTTTCTACGACGAAGACTCGCGCCGTCATTTTGAAACCAGGGCGTTCACGGGCTTCGACTTCGACGAAACGATGCTGCGCATCGCGGCGATGAACATGATGCTGCACGGCATCGAGGAGCCGCGCATCGAATATCGCGACAGCCTGGCAGAAGGCGCTGGCGACGATGCCGGGCAATACAGCATGATTCTGGCCAATCCGCCCTTCGCCGGCAGCCTGGACAATGAAAGCTGTTCCAAGGACCTGCTGAAGGTCGTCAGCACCAAGAAGACCGAATTGCTGTTCCTCGCGCTGTTCCTGCGCATGTTGCAGACTGGTGGCCGCGCGGCGGTGATCGTGCCCGATGGCGTGCTGTTCGGATCGTCCAAGGCGCATAAGGGGCTGCGGCAAATGCTGGTGGACGATCACCGGCTGGAGGCGGTGATCTCGCTGCCCTCCGGCGTGTTCCGGCCCTATGCGGGCGTGTCTACCGGGATACTGGTGTTCACCAAGACCGGGCGCGGCGGCACCGACGCGGTTTGGTATTACGACATGACCGCCGATGGCTGGAGCCTGGACGACAAGCGCAATCCGCTGCTCGACGAAAGCCTGCTCGGCCCCGCCCCCGCGCGCGCGCTGAGCGACGAGGAGCATGCGAAGAACAACCTGCCCGACCTGCTCGCCCGCTGGGCGGAACGCAGCGGCGTCGAATGCGACAATCCGCGCACCGCGCAAAGCTTTTGCGTGTCGCGGGAGGATATCGTCGCGGCGGGATATGACCTGTCGATCAACCGCTACAAGGAAGTGGTCCACGCCGAGGTCGAACACGCCGCTCCCGCCGACATCATCCGCGAACTGCGCGCGCTGGAGGATGAGATCGCCAAAGGGCTGACGGCGCTTGAGGGGATGCTGACGTGACTGCGGTTCCAATTCCCCTAGGGAAAGTGGTGGACGTAGCAGCTGGCCAAGCGGCGCCCCCAGCCGACGAATTCGACCCGGCGGGCACCCCATTTATCCGTGCCGGAAGCGTCGAGGGATTGATGGCGCGCGCAAACTGGAGCGAATTAGAGCACCTGAGCGATGTGAGTGCGCGAAAGCGCCGGATGAAGCTTTTCCCTGCGGAGACTGTTCTTTTTGCCAAAAGTGGCATGTCGGCTGCGTTGGGGCGCGTCTTCCGAATCGATCGACCAGCTTATGTCGTAAGCCACCTTGCCGCATTGAAACCAACGGGCAAAGCCGATCCATCCTTTCTAGCGCACTGGCTCGCTTACTATGGGACGCAGCGCCTAATCAAAGACCCTGCCTACCCATCAATTCGATTGGCGGACGTCGAGGAAATGCCATTCCCCAACGTGCCCCTGCCGGAGCAGCGGCGGATTTCGGCGATCCTGGATCAGGCGGACGCGCTGCGCCGCCTAGCGGACGACGCAATCGAAAGCTTCGACGAGATTCTGATCGCTGACTATTATCTGCGCTTCGGCGATCCGGTATCCAACAACATGGGATGGCCGACGATCGAGCTCTCCGACGCGCTAGAAGAAATTGAAGGAGGGTGGAGTCCGACCTGCCTAGACCGACCAGCATGCAAGGGTGAATGGGGTGTGCTCAAACTAGGCGCTGTTACTTACGGACGGTATAATCCATCAGCGAATAAAGCGCTGCCACCAACTCTTGTCGCGCGTCAGGGATTGGAGGTTCAGAAAGGCGATATCCTTTTCTCTCGCAAAAATACCTACGATCTTGTCGGCGCGTCCGTGCTGGTCGCAGAGGTGGCCGAGCGTTTAATTATTCCTGACCTGATCTTTCGGCTAAAGTTAAAGTCCGACAACAAATTTTATACACCGGAGTTTCTGCAAACCACTCTTGCCACCAAGTCGATGCGAACTGTGATCAAATCGCTTGCAAGCGGCGCGGCCGGTTCGATGCCAAATATATCCAAGGGACGATTGAATAGCCTTCAAATTCCTTGCCCTCCGATTGACGCGCAGCTGCATTATGCCAAATTCAGGCAAATGCACGAAGCTCAGCGCAGCGAAATGAAGGCACGATCATTAAGGGTAGTTTCCCTCTTCACCTCCCTCCAGCATCGCGCCTTTCGCGGAGAACTATAACGTATGAGCCAGGACGAACCGGGCGGGCGCAAGACGCTGTCGATGAAGGGTGGTGGTTCGCTGCCTCCGCCGCCGTCGCAGCCCGCCGCACAGTTCGCCTTCCTTGCCCCCTTCCCCTTCCTCGCCGATCATGTCGCCATGGCCGAGCGGCAGGCGCTGCCCGATCCGCGCGGTGCCGCGGTCCATGCGCGCCTTGCGGTCGAGGCGATGGTGCGCTGGCTCTACGACCATGATGCCGCATTACGGGCACCCTATGACGATCACCTCGCCGCGCTGACCGCCGAGCCCAGCTTCGTCCAACTCGCCGGGCTGATGATCCGCACCAAGATCGATCTGGTGCGCAAGATCGGCAACCGCGCGGCGCATCCCGGCCAGTTCGCACCCAGCCAAGCGGTGAGCGCGCTGCGTGAGCTGTTCCATATCGGCCTGTGGTTCGCGACGCGCTATTCGCAGACCCCGCCGCCCGCCAACCTCAGCTTCTCCGCCGACCTGCTGCCCCGCGCCGATGCGGGCGCGCAAACCAGCGCGGATCAGGCCCGCACGCTCGAAGCCGCTGCCGAAGCGGCGCGCGCGGCGCTGGAGGACGAGCGCAAGGCACGGCTGGCCGACGCCGACAGCCGGGCCGCGCTGGAGGCCGAACTCGCCGCAGTGAAGGCGGAGATGACCGCGCTGCGCCAGGCCAATGAGGGCCGCGATGCCGGACATGACTATGGCGAGGCGCAGACCCGTTCCGACATCATCGACGTGCTGCTGCGCGAGGCCGGATGGGCGCTGACCGATGCACGCGACATCGAATTTCCCGTCCACGGCATGCCCAACGACCGCAGCGCCGACGGCAAGGGTGCGGGCTTTGTCGACTATGTGCTGTGGGGCGATGACGGCAAGCCGCTGGCCGTCGTCGAGGCCAAGCGCACCCGCAAGGATGCGCGCGAGGGCAAGGAACAGGCGCGGCTCTACGCCAATTGCCTGGAGGCGCAGTTCGGCCAGCGCCCGGTGATCTTCTACACCAACGGTTATGATCACTGGATCTGGGACGATCTCAACTATCCGCCGCGCCCCGTATCCGGCTTTCGCACCAGGGAAGAACTGGCGCTGATGATCCAGCGGCGCACGACGCGCACGCCATTCGCGCGGGTGCCGACCAACCGCGAGATCGCTGGCGCGCACGGCCGCACCTATCAGGAAAAGGCGATCCGCGCCGTGTGCCACCGATTCGAGGATGGCGACCATGGCGGCGAGAACCAGCGAACCGCGCTGCTGGTCATGGCCACGGGATCGGGCAAGACCCGCGTGGCAATCGCGCTGTCCGACGTGCTGATGCGCGCCAATTTTGCCAAGCGCATCCTGTTCCTGGCCGATCGCGTGCCGCTGGTGAAACAGGCGACGGGCAATTTCCGCAAATATCTGCCCGACAGTTCGCCGGTGAATTTAACGATGCACCCGAACGCAGAGGGGCGCGTCTTCGTGTCGACCTATCCCACGATGATGAACCTGATCGAACGCGGCCGACAGGACGGCAAGGGGCGGTTCGGCCCCGGCTATTTCGACCTCATCATCATCGATGAGGCGCACCGCTCGGTCTATCGCAAATACAAGGCGATCTTCGACTGGTTCGACGCGCCCCTGCTGGGCCTGACCGCGACGCCGAAGGACGAGATCGACAAGAACACCTATTCGCTGTTCCAGCTGGAGGACGGCGTCCCGACCGACGCTTATGATCTGAAACAGGCGGTCATGGACGAGTTTCTGGTGCCGCCGAAGGCGATCGACGTGCCGCTTCAATTTCCGCGTGCGGGTATCCGCTACGAAGACCTCAGCGACGCAGAGAAGGAAGAGTGGGACGCGCTCGACTGGGGCGAGGATGGTCCGCCCGATGGGGTCGATGCGGCCGCGGTCAACGACTGGCTGTTCAATATCAACACCGTCGACCAAGTGCTCAGGCAACTGATGGAAGACGGACTGAAGGTGGGTGGCGGCGACCGGCTGGGCAAGACGATCATCTTTGCCAAGAACCACAAGCATGCCGAATTCATCGTCGAACGCTTCGATGCCAATTACCCGGCGCTCAAAGGGCATTTCTGCCGGCTCATCGACAATCAGGTGCGATACGCCCACGCCCTGATCGAAGAGTTTGAGGTGCCCGAGCGAATGCCGCAGATCGCGGTGTCCGTCGACATGCTCGATACCGGAATTGACATTCCCGACGTGCTGAACCTGGTGTTCTTTAAAATCGTGCGCTCGAAGTCGAAATTCTGGCAGATGATCGGCCGCGGGACCCGCCTGCGCGAGGACATCTTCGTCGATGCGGACGGCAATCGCAGCGACAAGGAATATTTCTACGTCTTCGATTATCTGGGCAATCTCGATTATTTCAATGCTCAGATCGATGGCAGTGAAGCTCGTGCGGCAGCGCCCCTCGGTGAGCGACTTTTCGTCGCCCGCGTCGAGGTGCTGGGACTGATGCAACCCGGATCAGGCTACGATGGAAATGTGCGCGAGCCGCCGAGACCGTTTCGCGGTGCGAGCGATGAGCCTGGTCTCTACGAGGGTGTTCGCGACCACCTGCGTCAGGAAGTGGCGGGCATGCCGCTCGACAACTTCATCGTCCGCGCGCAGCGCCGATTTGTCGAGAAGTTCCAAGACGGTGCGGCTTGGGGTCATTTAGGAGAGGAAGACCGGCATGAGTTGATCGATCACGTCGCCGGCCTGCCGACGAGTGCGAGCGACCCCGATACCGATGCGAAACGGTTCGACCTGCTGTGCCTGCGCATCCAGCTCGCCATGCTCAGGAACGCGACCTTCGCGCCACTGCGAAAGGCTTTCGTCAAGCAAGTCCACGAATTGGAAGCCAAATCAGCGGTGCCCGACGTGCAGCGGTGCATGGAGCTGATCCTCGAGGTTCAGAGCGACGAGTGGTGGACCGATGCGACCGCGGAGATGGTGGAGAACGCACGTCGGCGCTTGCGCGGCCTGATGAGCCTGATCGAGCCAGGCAAACAGGTGGTCGTCACCACGAATGTTTCGGACATGATGGGATCGAAGCGGGAGGTGGAGCTGGTCGATCTGGGCGGAGCGTCATCGCTTGCGCAATTCAGGCGGAAGGCGCGCGCCTATGTCGATGCCCACGCCGACCATGTTACGCTGGCTCGGCTGCGACAAGGACGCCCGCTGACGCCGATCGATCTGGATGAGCTTCAAAAGCTCTTCGTCGATGCCGGTGTCGTCGAGAGTGACGACTTTCAGCGCGTTCGTCAGATGCAGGACATGCCGGACTTTATCCGATCGCTGGTGGGTCTCGACCGACGGTCGGCGCAACAGGCATTCAATGACGCCTTGGCGGGCACGGCCTTGTCACCCAAGCAGATTCATTTCGTTGAGACCATCGTCGACTATCTCACCGCGTCGGGCCAAATGGACCCCGATCTCCTTTACGAGCGCCCCTTTACCGATGCTGCGCCAAACGGGGTTAGCGGAATGTTCGACGCCGACACGGTGACGCGCATCATCGAGACGGTTGAGAGCTTCGAGCCACGGTGGGAAGCGCATCGCTAATCCCAGAGTGCACAACCGCCGCTCCACTCCAACGGTTGCCGTGATCATTGAGCGCGATTTCGACCACCCTCGCCGACACTCACCTAGGACATGTGCAGCTACGCTGAGCGGGCTCAATTTGACCCAGTCGCGCGCGGAAAAATCAGGCACCCCACTGCTGACACTCGTATGGAAATAAATTCGACCAAAGTTTGCTCTGGTTGCCGCCTGATGACGAACGACGGCGCGTCTTTCAGATCAGCCTCGCTCCATCCCTGCCTATTCAGGTCGGCAGCAGGCATACGTAATGTCAACGTCATCAGGCGATTGGCGATATTGCCGAACTTGGCCCAAAAAGTGCCTTCGCTTTCGCCGCAGTCGATCAGTTCGTAGAGGTTAGCCTTGTTGGCAGGAACCGCTTTGCCTCTCCGGCCCTTCTTGCTCGGGCGCTTTATCTTGCTCATTTGAGCAACAGGGTTGTCCGTGCATGGATGTTTGGGCCACGGCCAACCGAGATCATCAAAGAAAACGCGGCTACCGGAACGGTTCTGATAATAGAAGACGCTAGCGCCGCAAACGGGGCATAACGCGTTGGGATCGGTGAAGGCCTCGGCGGAGCGAAACCACCCGGTGCTGCTCGGAGGTTTTCGAGGGTTGTATCCTTGGCACCATCCACCGTTCACATGGATAGGTGTGGGTCGCCCATTCAAATAGCGGAACTCGATCTCGTCGCCGCACTGGTCACATGTTGGCATGGGCTGCCTCCAGTTTCTGCCCTCGCGTCACCGCCAAAGATGGCTCCCAATCCTAGGACTGTTCGACATCTGCATTGCCCACCTGCGTTGCCCACCTGCCGCCGTCGCCAGCCTCAGCGCCTTCCATGATGCTTCTGGCATCGGCTCTGCGGCGACGTCTACCTAATTCAGGAATGGAGTCCGCCACCCTGCGGCGCAACTGATGTTGAGGCGGCCTTCGGACGTCGGCTCGACGCGGCGCCGATCTGCCCACATGCATTTGCCAACATTTGCCATTGGACATCTGAAGAAGTCGCCGACAGTTGGTGCTCCTTCCAGCGCTCCCATCCCGGGAGCGGCCTCGAAGGAATGCTTTCAATGGTCAAACTCAGAAATCTCCAGCCGCTCACGATGCGGGGTCTTGAGATCGCTTATCGGTTCGAGCACGGTGTGGCAGAGCTATCTTTGAAAGAGTGGCTGTTCACCCTTCCCGACCGGGGAGCACGCCTCGCAGCGCTGACCGATCTCTTGGGCGACCCCGCGTTGTTCGACACTGTGACCGATCACGAAGACGCACAAGCGCTGCGCATCGCAGTAGAGGTGATCGATACGGTCGCGACCATATGTCGAGATCGTGAGCTTGAGGTAGCTGAAATTGTCGCTGGGCTCATGGGCGAAACGGAACTGGAGAAAGAGGCGGCTATGGATTCCGGGTGAGCCGATCGCGCGACACCTGAACGCCTGTGAGTGTGCGAGACCTGCGATGGTGATGCGCGGGGGTGCACTTGAAGCTCGCGCATCGCGACAGCGTCGTTTGTATTTTCGACCGCGCGTCCGAGCTGGCGGGGAACAAAATCTCTACCGCTCGCTCTCTCCAACGCCGTAGATACGGCTGAGTTTGCATATATGGCTGGATAGAGAAGTCCTAGAAATGGACGCGCTCTGCTACCCGGATCGCGCCGATCAGCCGGGTTTTGGCGCATCGGAGCCTTCCACTTACGATCAGTCGCAATTGCGACGCCAAGAAGGCTACGGTTTCAGAACGAAAAGAGCCGCGCAACAAAATGGTCTTAGGGGATTGCAAAGAGGGTGGCACGTTGGGCAATCATGGTCGGCGGGGGATGGCATTGAAGTTCGTTCATGATAGAATCTAGGTTGTGCGGGAGGGAAAACTATGCACCGTTTCACGACATGCGGAGTTGCCGGAATTATAGCGATGCTCCCAATTCCGCTATCGGCCCAAGGTAGCCCGGCGCAGACGCCTGAGAACGCGCAGCGGTTTTTGGCCATCAACCTTCCCACCAAATTCGGATACTATTCGGCGGCATTGCGCTCGGTCGACGTGTTCTTGGTTGGCCCGGCGACCTCGGGACGAAATGTGTGTGTCACCGACTTTCAAGCATATACAACGGGGCAAGGCACAGCCAGCTGGGGAATCGATTGGGCGACAGTGGCTCAAGTCAAACATACCTCTGGCTCGTCGGTCGTGGAGGTCTATGAGCGCAAAGGCATGATCCGGGGGATCGATTTCAACTCTCCTTCGCTTGCGGCTCGCGCAGCATTCGCGATGGAATTTCTTCGACAGCACTGCGACCCTTCGGCCGACACGGGCTTTTGACAATGCTCATCGCCGGGCTGCGCTCTTCCACCATAATGGTTGCCTTGCTGCTCGCCCCATCGAACACACTCGCGCAGGATACCACAGGTATTGTTTTCACCCGTGGGTGCTCGGGGATCGAAAACGCCGACGGCACTTGCATCGACGATCCCACGCCGGAGCAGAAGCGGCAGGCAGAGGAGCGTCAACGAAGGCAGCGCGAGCGCGACGAGAATGACCGCCGAGAGCGAGATCGCAAAGATGCGGAGCGAAAACGGCAGGTCGACGTCTATGTGAAGCAAATGGGGCCTCATCGACGTGCCGAGGCTGAACAGCTCGTCCGAATGAAAGAGGCGGCTGACGAGGCCCGGAATAAGGGCCGATGGACCCCGGAACCGTGCAAGCGGCGAGAAATGCGAATGATTGCCGATCCGCAGGACGGGGGGAAATTGAAGCCGGTGTCGGTTTGCCTGGATGGATCACGGGTTATCGGACAGTAGCGTGATCGCGGCTGACAATTCCCGCGTCCGATTTTCAATTTTGCGCAAGCGGTCATGGCTCTCCGGCGCAGCGCTTGCCGTAGCCTCCCGTTCAAACCCAGTGGTCGCAGCCGCAGCACTTATCGATGCGATCAACCGCGAACTTTCGCCGGACATTTACAAAGCAGTGACAAGCCCCCTCGGCGGGCGCTTTAGGTCACATATCATGCGCGTCCGGGTGCCCGGCCAGCCGCTACTCGTCGAACCCTAATTGGCCGAAGAGGCGACCCCACCCCGTCGACGACATCGGCAACCCCAATTCGTCGCTCGCGACTCGGACAAAGACTCCGCGCCAGTGTTCTTGGAAACGCGGTCGGCGTCCCTGCTGAGCACAGCACCCGACTCCGAAAAATGTTGATTTCCCGTCGTTCCGTCATTTTTTGTTCTAAAATGATACGAGATTCAGCTCCCACTATTCACGTTGATAGGACGATTTTTTCACGATCTCCGGACGTCGTCTCGGGCACATTGTTTACAGAAGATTAAGGATTGATTTGCGGGGGGATAAGTCGAAGCGGCAGGTCGCACTGCTTCGACGTTCCGGGGGGATCGGCCGGCAGGCCAGCGTCCATCGACCTCAAGAAGGTCGCGCACACAACCCTCGATCACATTCGTCGGCCGGGCTTGTCCCGGCCCGCCGGATTGCGGCCATTTCTTCTGAGATGTGCCGAACGCGGGACCCTCGCGGGTCTCGCAGTGTCTTCGCGCTCTTTACGGAGCGGGAATGCACGACCCGTGGCTTGGGCAACCGGGCCGCTGCGTGAGTGGCCGCACGCCGTTCCTCGTTCGGGAACAGCTTCGGTCTTTTGGGAATAGTTTCCGGCCATGTCTGGCCGGGCTTTTGTGGAGGAAAAGATGAAGAAAATTCTTGCGGCCGCTTCGGCCATTGGCCTGCTCGCTTCGACCCCGGCTTTCGCTCAGTCGTCGGCGACCGGTGAAATCCTGCTCGGCGCCACCGTCACCCCCGCTTGCGGCGTTGGCAACCACAAGTCGGGCGCCGCATCGGCTCCGGGTTGGGATCAGGCAGACCTCACCGTCACGCTGGCTGACAGCAACGGCCAGTTCGCCGGCGAGACCTTTACCAACCGCAGCTTCGGCAACGTTTGGTGCAACAACGGCGCGACCGTGACGCTGTCGGTCGGCGCCCTGACCAGCACCGCCACCACCGGTGACACCAGCTCGTTCACCAACCGCTTCGACGTGCGCGTCACCACCGACGCCGGCGTCTACGTCGGTCAGGGCCAGGATTATGTGATCAGCACTGCCGGCGAAACGGGCACCACCAAGTCGGTGACCGGCAGCACCGCGGGCGCCTTCGAAACCGGCCTGCAGCGCTTCGGCGGCGCGGACTCGATCGAAGTCCTCGCCGACGCGTCGAACCGTCGCCCGGTCGCCGGTTCGTATAGCGGCTTCGTCCGCTTCACGGCGTCGACCAACTAATTGGTCACCCCGCTCGCCCGCCATCGCGTCCTAGGATGCGGTGGCGGGTCGAGAGCGACCGATAGGAGATCGAGCAGCCATGCGCCGTTTCACTCTCATCCTCCAGCAGGCTTCTGCCTTGCTCATCCTGCTCGGCGGGATCGGCGGCGCGTCGTCTGCGTCGGCGGGTGAGATCAGTGTCGCGCCGCTCGGCGCAGGCTATACAGCGTATGATGCGCCGCTGGGCCTTGCGACCGAATTGCGGATCGACCTGCGCGGCGAAGTTGCCGCGCGGTGCCGCATGACTGCCCCGCCGGTGGTGGCGCAAAAGCTCGATTTCAATCGCCAGGGACAGGCGCAGGCGAATTTCGGCCTCGATTGCAACGCCCCCTTTCAGATGCGCGTGCGCTCGGGCGAAGGTAGTTTTGCCGCTGACGAGGCGCGCGAGGGTATTGCGAGCCATATCCCCTATGAGGTTTCGGTCGATGTCGACACCGATAACGGGCGTCACGCGCTCGGCTGGTGCCGCGCCGATCAATTGTCCGACCAGTCGTCGGGCGGCTGCGTCTTCGGGACGGGAGCGGGATGGTCGTCGGGAGACGCCACCGCCATCGATCGGACCGGAACGATGAAGCTGCGCTGGGACGGACCGGGTGAAGCGGAGGCGCCCGCGCTGGGCCGCTATCGCGACACCATCATTGTCGAACTTTCGGTGCGGTCATGACGGCACGCGTTTCACCGCTTGGTGATGCTCGGCGGCTATGCCGGATCGTTGCACGGGACATCCGCCTCGCGGATGAGTTTTAGGAGAAGATCGTGAGGACAACCTTGCTTCGCGCGTTCCTGTTGGGCGCCTCCATCTATGCCGTTCCTGCGCTGGCGCAGGATTCGGATACGATGGTCATCCAGACGCAGGTGCCACCCTATTGTTCGGAACTGTCGATCAGTTCGACGCCGATGAACCTGGGCACGCTGACCGGCGCCACCGGCCAAATCGTTTCGACGTTCAACGGCACCGAAACCGAACGCGAGCTGGCCGCAAGCTTCTATTGCAACGCGCCATCGAAGGTCACGATCAAGGCCGAGCCGCTGCGCCACGATACAGTGGCGATCGTCGGCGACGCCTCGTCTTTCACCAATCGCGTAGATTACACTGCGCAGCTCAAGTGGCGCGATCTGACGGGTTCGGCGAATAGCACGCTCGCCAACGCGACCGAGATCAACGCTACGCAGGCCAACATCGGACAGCTCAAGCTGACGCTCTCCGATCCGACCGTTTCCAACAATCTGAGGCCGATCGCCGGTAGCTATGCCGGGCAGGTTCGTCTCACCATTTCACTCGCGCAGTGATTTCGGCCTACTCCGGGAGTGACGATATGACCCATCGCCTCAAACTGATGATCGCCGGAATTGCCGCGTTCGGCATGACTGGTGTCGCCCACGCACAGAGCGTTGCATCTTCGCAGATCGATATAAACTCCACCGTGATCGGTGCCTGCGGGCTTGGAACGCCCGATGTCACGCTGATCGATCTTGGCGACCTGACCGGACCTAATGGACTGCTCGACCCGTCGAAGAAGGTGACGACCACGCTGGGCACGGCGACGATCTCCAACGCCTGGTGCAACACGTCGCATCGGTTGACGATCGAAGGCCAGCCGATGACGCTGCAGCGGACGGTGCCCTACGCACAGCCCACCTATATGACGCGCCATGTGACCTTCGACGCCAAGCTGGTCGGTTGGTCCGCTGGTGTAAACTTCCGCCCGCGAGGCGGCGCCGACCAGGCGTCGGTCGATTTCTCGGAAGCGCGCGCCGCGCCAGCACCGGGGCTGCGGCTCAATATTTCCAACTTGGAAACACTGACCGCAGCACGGCTCGAGCAGGCCGGGCTGATGCTGGAGCACGGCACCTATCTGGGAACCATCAAGATCACGCTGGCGCCGACGAGTTGACATGCCGCGCCGTCAACATCCTAATCAACTCCATGGGGGAATGCCCGTCATGAAATCCATGCTTTCCATTCTGGGGACCGCCGCGCTGGCGACCTTGGCGACGCCGGCTCTGGCTCAGAGCAATGCGTCGGTCGATGTCACCGGCACCGCCGAAGCCTTCTGCACCTTGCCGACCAATTGGCAGTTCGCCTCCTCGACGAACAATGTCAGTTCGTCGCAATTCTCGGGAAACACTTGGACCATCCCGTCATCGCTTTTCGTAAACAGCTCGGGTGTCGGGATAAACTCTAGCGCCGAAGTCGCCATCCGCGTCCGCGGCCAAGGGGCGTGCAACACCTCGCATTCGATCACGTTGCAGAGCACCAATGGCGGCCTGACCCATGCGGCTTCGGTCGGCAACACGCCTCCGCCCGGCTTCGAGTTCCATCGTCGCATGGCCTATAACGCAAACTGGCGTGACACGAGCTGGGGCATCTTCAACTGGACCCCGACCACGGCAGGTGCCAGCACCACCTATGATCATGGCGTGCGACCGGCGCCGGGTCTGCGCGACTTCGACGTGCGCATGGAGCTCTATCGCGACCCGACCACGGCTCCGATGCTCGCGGGCGCCTATAACGACAATCTGATCATCACGATTAGCGTGCCGTGATGACCGGGACAACCAGGTGACCGTGCACCGGTCCAGACAGTGACGAAATGAGGGGCAGGCATCGGGGATTCCGATGTCTGCCTGAAACTTTGTGCGCGCGGGGAACATGCGACGCACGTTGGGGGCGACATGGTAAAGTTAAAGAAGACAGTTCTCGCGGCTTTGGCCGGATTCATGGGCCTGGGCTCGGTCGCGGCCTATGCCGCGATGACAGTGCAACCCGTCATCCTTGACCTCCGCATGGCGGGACGCGAGATGGGCGGACAGATTCGCGTCGAGAATACCGGCACCTCTCCGTTGCCCGTAGAGATCCGGCTGGTCGAAGCGGATATTCTCCCCGACACCGTCAAGGCGTCGGATCGGATCACCGACGACCTCGTGGCCTTTCCGGCGCAGGCGATGATCGCCCCGGGCGCGACGCAGGCGTTCCGCATCCAATATGTCGGCGATCCCGAAGTCGATCGCAGCCGGCACTATTATGCCGAGGTCTCTCAGCTCCCTGTCGAAGTGCCCGGCGGCCAATCGACGATCCAAGTGCTTTATAACTTCCAGGCTATGGTCAACGTCCAGTCGGTCGTCGGCGGCGAACCGAAATTGACCCTTGAAAGCACCGAAATCGTCCAAGCCAAACCCGAGGACAAGCCCAAGATCGCCTTCACGGTCCACAATTCCGGCAAGAACTACGGCTATCTCAGCAGCGGATCGCTGACGCTCGTCCACCGCGACGCGAGCGGCAAGGAATTGCTCCGCCGGTCACTCAACAGCAGTGACGTCCAGCAGATGATCGGCTTCGGACTCGTCGGCCCCGAAGCAAGCCGCAAGTTCACGGCGCCGATCGAATTGGAAAGCGCCGAGGGTTCTGCCGAGGCAACCCTGTCCGGCCGCTCGCGGTGATCGCAACGTGCGGAGGGGGGCCCGACGATCGACATTGATAGGTGCGTGCTCGGTTGCGCTCGTCGAACTATTTCTGCGCGCGCCAGCCGCCTACGCCGATGAGGTGCGCGCCCATCCCCTGACCGCGCCGACAATGGTGCAGGGCGGCAGCGCTGGCGCATGTCGCGACGATCGACACGCGTTTCTCGGCATCGTGCCCAATCTCCTTGCCTGCAAGGAACGGCCGCGCTTTGCCGGAGCAGACGACAACACGCCACCGGCTATTCCCGCGACCATCGCGGGAGCTACGCCGGTAACGATGGCGGCGCTGCAAGCGCCGAGCGAGGTCCGGCTCAACAGCACCGGCCGCACAATGACCATCGTCGTCCCGGTGCGCGACGGCAGCAATTATATCGGCGATATCGACGCCCAGATCACGTCCGATGACACCATCCTAGTCGCGGTCGATCGTCTGGCAGAGCTTCTGTCGACGCGCCTTGACCCGTCGCGCCTCGCCGAATTGCGCGCGGCGGCCACGCCCGATGGCTTCGCCCCGCTGTCGGCGTTCGAGCAGCGCGGCTTTCCCCTGCGCTTCGACAAGCAATCGCTCGAGCTGACGGTGACGATCGCGACCGGCGACCGCGCACTCCAGACGATCGCGCTGGCCGATCTCGACAATAACCCGATCGGCGACTTCGCCCCTCCCGAGCCTTTTTCGGCCTATGTGAATGTCCGCACTTCGGTCGACTATGTTCACAAGGGCAGCCAGTCGGGTCTCGGAGATCCTTTCATTTCGCTCGATGGCGCGACACGTATCGGACGTTTCGTCGTCGAAGCCGAGGGCGACTGGGATGGCGAGCGCAAGCGTTTCAACCGCAACGGGACGCGCGTGGTCTATGACGATGCCAAGCGTCTGTTGCGCTGGACGGCGGGCGACCTGCGCGCCGAAAATCGCGGCTTCCAGGGGCAGCTCGACTTGGCGGGTATCGGCCTGACGCGCAGTTATGCGCTGCTTGACCCGCAGCGCACCGTGTCGCCGCGCGGCGGCCAGACCTTTGCGCTTGATCGTGAGTCGACGGTCGAAGCGATCGTCAACGGCCGCCCGGTGCGCACGCTGCGGCTCGGCCCCGGCACCTATAATGTCAGCGACTTCCCGTTCGCGCAGGGCGGCAACGATGTCGAACTGATCATTACCGATGAAACCGGCCGACGGGATGTCATCGCCTTTTCGACCTTCATCGAGCGGACCCAGCTTGCCCAGGGCCTGTCCGAATTCGCGCTCAACGTCGGTGTGCTGTCGCGCCGAGATCAAGGGATCAATTATTCTAATGATATTTCGGTCACCGGCTTCTATCGGCGCGGCATCAACGACGCCCTAACCCTCGGCGGCAATTTCCAGTATAGCGGCAAGGCCTATCTGGTCGGCGGCGAGGCGGTGGTCGGCACCAGCCTGGGCACGCTCGGCGCCGACGTCGCATATAGCTATATTCCGTCCACCGGGAGTGGCTGGGCGAGCAATTTCTCGCTCGAACGCGTCATCCAAGGGCAGAATACCAGCTCTTCGCTGATCGCTGCGGTCGAGTTTCGCAGCCGCCGCTTTGGCGCGGTCGAGCAGATCGCACCCGACAATCCCTATAGCGTCAACGTCTCGCTGAGCTTCAACCGCACGCTCAGCCAGAACTCGTTCGCGGGTGTCCAGGCGCGCTATGCCCGCGCGCGTTTTGGCGCGCCCGACGAAAGTTCGGTGCGCGTCACCTATGGCCGGCGCCTCGGCCGCACGTCCAACCTGGTCTTCGACGCCGAATGGAGCGACGGCGTGCGCGGAAGCGACAAGAGCTTCCGCGTCTCATTCGTCCGGCGTTTCGGCCAGCGATCCACGGCGCGCGCCGAATTCGACAGCCGCGACAACCGCGCGCGACTGGGTTTCCAAAGCTCGGGCGGCTATGGCATCGGCGCGTGGAGCGGCGTCGCCAATGTCGACATCGGCAAGGAGCAATATGCGCTGAACGCGTCGGGCAATTATGTCGCCAATCGCGCCGACATCGGCCTTGCCCACAGCACCGCCTATTCGACCCAGAGCAAAGACATTACCGACCAGCGCACCTCGCTGCGCGTCGCATCGTCGATCGCTTTCGCCGACGGCGCCTTCGCTATCGGCCGCCCGATCAGCGACAGTTTCGCGATCGTGCGGCCCTATAAGAACAAGGACGGCCTCAAAGTCGAGGTCGAGCCCTCGCAGGGCAGCGCGCAGGCACGGTCCGGGACCTTCGGCCCGGCGCTCTACAGCCAGGTCAGTTCCTATTCGCCGCGGAGCCTGACCTATGATGTTCCCAACGCATCTGCGGGTCTCGATATCGGCACCGGCTCGCTCCGCGTCCTGCCGCCCTATCGCGCTGGCTATGTCGTGACCGTCGGGTCCGACTATAACGTCATGGTGGTGGGCAGCCTGATGCTCGACGGCGAGGAACCGCTGGCGCTGCGGGTCGGCAACGCCACCGAGATCGGCGGCGAAGGCCGCAAGGTCGAGCTGTTTACGAACCGGCAGGGTCGATTCGGGATCAGCGGCGTCAAACCCGGCCGCTGGCGTATCGAAATGGCGGGATCGCCGCCGGTCATCTATATATTGGAAATCCCGGAAGCGGAGTCCGGCATCGCGCGCGTCGGTGTCCTCACTCCTTCTGACGAGAGGTAATCACCGTGAAAAAGCCGATCATCGCCTTCCTATTGTCGACCCTTGCGACGCTGTGCCCTGCGGTTGCTGCGGCTCAATGCGTAACCGTCGATCCGGCGGTGGTGCCGAACATCCGGGTCGACCCGCTCGATGCGTCGGGCGCGGCGCAGGTGATCCAGCCGCTCGACCTGACCTTCCGCCGGGTCGGAGTCGGCACCGAACCGCTGACCATCGCTTATCAGATCGTCGACGAGGATTCGCCGATACAGTCGCGCGTCGGCCTCAGCGCCGGCCCGCAGGTCGAATGGCGAAGCAATGATTCAGGCCGCGACATCGGCGCCTATCGCAATGAGGCCTATGCGCAGCTCCGGTCGGGGGTCGTGTCCCTTGATGCCAATGAGAACAGCAAGCAGGCCGGCGTCCGCTTGTTCCTCACCAATTTGCGTGAGGACCTGCCGGCGGGTGTTTATCGCGAACAATTCACTATCCGCTATTGGTGCACCGACGTGGACACGACGCTGCCCAACGAACTGCCGGGCATCGTCGCGGTGACGGTGCAGGTCCCTAACGTGTTGAGCGCCAACGTCGCCGGCGCCTCGACGCGCGGCGAGATCGACTTCCTCGATTTTTCGACGCTGTCGCGTTCGTTGTCGATCCATGTGCGCAGCACCGGCCGTTATGCCGTCACCGCGCGCAGCCTCAACGGCAAGGTGATGCTGCGCGAAGGGTCGACGTCGACCGGCGATGCCGATCGTATCGTTTATGATGTGCGGTTCGGGGGACGCGACCTGTCGCTCGACGCGCAACAGAGCCTGGTAAACCCGCGCGCGGGGCTGGAAGGGCAGCGGATCCCGCTTGATGTGACGGTGGAGGACGTCGGATCGAAGCGCGCGGGCGTCTATCGCGACACGCTAATCCTTACGCTAGCGCCCGTCAGCTGATCGCGTTTGATGTCAGTATTTGACTTCCATCCGCAATCCCAGACGGCTGATCGAGCCATGTTCATGGCCGAGATCGAGCGCAAGGTCGCGGAACTGGATGGCCGGCTGATCCGAATCGGCGAGGATCGTCTCGCCGGTTTCAGAAAGCGGGATGCGCACCGCGTCGCTGATCACGGCCGCCTGCGGCAGGTCGGTCGGGTGCTCGAGGATGATGCGGTAGCCGCGCGGCGCGTTGCAGAACTCCTGCGATCGGCCCAAGTCGATGATGCCATTCTCGGCCCCGCCGCCGATCGAGGGCGTAAGCTCGACATTGCAATAGACGGGCACGAAAGCGTGCAAATAGATCGTGCGATTGATGCTCCCCGACGAAGGCGTCGCGGCCAACGCGGCAATGGCGACCGCCGTGGTCATCGCGAGTCTTTTACTACGCAGCATCAGCCTGCTCCAAAATCATTCGATGGAGTGGCTGATACGGCGAAAAAGTTAAGAACCGATTGGGATGATAATCCGACCATCCGCCCAGAAGTCATTTCAGAGCATGCTTAATCTTGCGACGGTGACATAAAATCGTCCGTGTAAGCGTTGTCATGCCATCGGAGCGCATGGTTAATATTTCAATAAAAATTAGGGTTTTGCGAACGCCTGAACCGACCTAGAAGCGTTTTAGGGGAAAAGGGGAGAGCAGTGCCGAGTGGGGGAGCTTTTCAGCTCGATTTGATAGGTTCCTTTCGGCTGGTCGGACCGGACGGGTCGAGGATTTACATATCCTCCAAACGATCGCGCATCCTGTTGGCGATGCTCGCGACGTCGAAATCCGGCGAGCGTTCGCGCCGCTGGCTCCAAGAGCGCATCTGGGGAAGCCGCGAAAGGGCCAACTCCCAAGCCAGTCTGCGTCGCGAACTCTCCAACCTCCGGCCGCTGGTCAACGCCGACGGGCAATCGCTGCTTATCATCGCCCATGAAACGGTGGCGCTCGACCTTGAGCGGGTCTTAATCGACATCCGCGATCGCCAACGCATATTGGAATCGCGCGGCGAATTCCTCGAAGGGATCGACATCGCCTGGGAGGAAGGGTTTGAGGACTGGCTGCGCGACGAACGCCAGGCGATCGAAGCTGCACGCGAAGACAGCGTCGGAGCCGACTGGATCACCGCCATCTCAACGGGGAATACCGCAAGTGGGAGCACCGGTTTGCGTCCGACCCTGAGCATCGTCGTTCACGACGAGCCCACCACGACCGACGATACAGCGACTGTTGATCGTGTCGCCGACATGCTCGTCGAGCGAGCCGCGCGGCTGCGCTGGCTGTCGCTCGTCGGCGCGCCGGCGACCAAAATGAAGGTCGACGGCCCAACCGCATTGATGCGTGCCGGCAAGTCGCTCGGGGTCGACTATTTGCTGCATTGCCAATTCAACCCCGACGAAACCCTGACCATCGCACTATCCCACGCCAGTTCGTCGCGCCTCCTGTGGTCCGACCGCCATGCGTTGCCCGATGCGCCCGGCACCGGGGACCCCGCCAAGATCGCCAATGTTTCGATCGCTGCCGTGGCCGCGCGCGTAGAGGCCGACCAGGTTGAGCGCGTTCGCGGACGCCCGGCCGACCAGCTGGCGACCCACGAATTATTATGGCGCGCGCGCTGGCACATGGATCGCCTGAACCGCGATGATGCCCGCATGGCGAACGACCTTCTGCGCACCGCGGCGGAACGGGAGCCCGACTCCGTCGATGTGCTGCTTGAGCAGGCGCGCTGCGACGTCGCCGACATGTGGGCGATGGGCTTCCAGCAAGACAAGGCCGACGAACTTCGCCGCAAGCTCGTCCTCGTCCGCGACATGGATCCATATTCGGCGCGCACATGGGCGCTGCTCGGCATTGTCGATCTGTGGTCGGGGCGCCACGACAGCGCCGCGGTGCTGCTTCACGAAGCGATCCAGTTGGAGCCAAGCATGGCATCGGCCTATGCGCATCTCGGCAGTTGTTATACCTATTCGGGGCACACTGACGACGGAATCCGGCTGCTCAATAATGCGATGCGACTCAATCCGCATGATCCCTATTTTTTCCACCGACAGGGCCAGCTCGCGCTCGCACATTTAATGGACGGAAACCCGGCGAAGGCCGTGCAGGAAGCCAATGCGGCGCTGGCCCGTCGACCGGGATATTGGCTCGGTCACATCTACAAAGTGGCCGGACTCCGACAAACGGGGGATTATGGGGGAGCCTGCGCGGCGCTGGACGCGTTCCGAATAGCGAAGCCGCGTCTGGACATGTCGGCCATCGAAAACCTGCCTTTCCGCGATACCAAGTGGAACAGAATGCTTCGTGAAGCGGTCGAGGCGACAATAGCGCGATGAGAGAGATTTGATACCACACGGATACCCCGCACGCATGAAATGTAGCTGTGGGCACTCAAGTTTATGAAAGCGAGCTCCTGGACGAATACCTCGGGTGCAGGGCGTCAAATACTACCTATCGTCAGCGGCGGCTGCGATTGCATCCAGATATGGAACGGGGACGAGAAGTCCTACAAACGGAAGCGATCTGCCAACCGGATCGTGCCGATCAGCCGGGTGTTAGCGCACCCGCCCCTTCCACTTAGCCTTTCGCGCTGGTCGTGTGCGATCCGACCCAAGCGCTAATCAGCCTGGTCAACCATTCGCAATAGATCGACGGGCTCCGCACCGAGTGGTCCACTTAACTCATGTAGCGTCAGCACGGTGGGGTTACGGCGGCCTCGCTCTAGGCCGCTGATGTATTGCTGGCTGACGCCTGTTGCGTCCGCAGCCTGCTCCTGTGTCAGCCCCTTAGACAGCCGGAGCCGTCTGAAATTGAGTCCGACCTGAAGGCGCACGTCCATGGTGCACCCCTGCCGCAGCAGGGGGTTGAAATTTATCAACTATAATATGTATCGGTGCCCCACGTTCGTTGCCCCTTCGCTCTCGGAGAAGGCGGCATTCACATCGCGGGGTAGTTTCAATGGTGGAAAATTGTCCGGCTTGTGGTGCGTCAGCTGGCGCCGCCGATGAAGCTTGCCAGCGCTGCGGCCAACGATTTGGACTGTCCACCGATCTTTCGCGTGGTGTCGGCGCGGAGAGCGCTGTTCGTGTGCTGGGCATCTTTGGGGGAATTGCTCTGCCGTTCTTCGGCGTCATCTTTCTTCTCAGCCACTGCGATCGCTCAAGCGCGTCCCTGGATGAACCGGCGGTTGCTCCGGTCAGTATGGATGACGATTTGAAGGTCGCGAAGGATCGCCTCGATCACGCCGTTGACGCTTGCAAGAATGGCGCTAGCGGCGGCGACCCGACCGGAAAATATGCCTTAGCGGAAGTCGACATCGCAATGGCCGACAACATCGACAATGTTTCCCCTGAACAGGAATGGCGGATCAGAAAGTCCATCGGAGCCGAGATGGGGCTGGCGCCGTCAGAAGTGGATGGCTGGAAGGATATTTACCGGGGTCGCGCTGAACAGGCTCGAAGGCTGCTCAAGGAGCGCGACGACGCCCTTCAGCGGACGCGAATTGAATTATGCGACGCCATCCCCGCGCTACGACAGAAATATGAGAAACTAGCCCGGCAGTAGCGTTCAGGGAGAGCTTCGCCTCATTCAGGGCAGCGTGACCCTCGTCGCAGCTTCACCCTTCTGCTTGAGTCAAGGCTCAACCCGTGTCATCGACGGCGAGACACTTCACTGAATATTTCCGAGGTCGCCCGGAGGTTTTCTCGCAGGGCACATAAAGAGTGATGCGTGTTACGCTGCTTGTCTCCATCCCGCAGGCTCTTTCAGGATCTCGGTTCGCTCGCCCGCTAAGCAGCAACCTGCGATGTTCGTATAGTCAGCTGGACGGCGAAGGCCGCGAAGGAGCTGGTTGACGAACAACTTTAGGAATTTCGGTCTCGTCCAAGAACGCGAAGGGTTCCCGTGGCCGGTGCGCGGCGTCTTCGGGGAGGCCCCAGCCGCCGTCGCGTAGCGCGCCGGTCAGAGCTATGGCCAACTCCTCTTCATCGCATCGGTTGTTCATGTGAGCAGCCGCGATTGCGTGCATAAGCTTGTCACCCCTTTCGCTACGCGAGAGAGCAAGGCAGTCGGGTGTCCAGGTGAATGCAGGGTGGGTGGACTTGGCATCCATGGCGTAACGGTGGCGCTCTGTGCTTACTTCCGCGATCGAGTTGCCCCGCCAGTGAAACTTCATGCGCGTGGGCTTCCCATCCATCGAAATGGTCATACTGTCGATCGGGCATTCGGTCACCGTTTCATAATCGCTGCGGTAGGCCAGGTCGACCGCCACATGACGCGGAAGACCCGCCAAGACTGTCCAGACTTCGATACCGCGAAAGGCCGAGCAATTGATCTGGCGCTCCGAGCGGGTGGTCCCGATTGTCCCGACTGACGTCGCATAACGACCTGGAGAACTGCGCAACGTCGGTCCCCCGTCGCGAATGTCGTAGACGTAGCGTGCGTCGTCCCCACCCAAGCGATAGAGAAAGAGCTTATCCGCGCCATCAGAAGAGAGCGTCACGATCCGCGACAATTTGACATGATCAGCATTGTCCGGGACATGATTGAAGTAGAAAAGCTTCCAATTGACGTAGCCTCCAGGGCAGCGCCTTGAGATCATGGAATAATAGTTCAGCTCTCCGCCTCCCGACATCGTCACGTCGGGAACCTTGCGCAGCAAGGCAAGGCGTCGCTGCTCGAGCTGCGGCTCGTCGATGGTCGGTTGCATGAAATAGGCATATTGCTCTCGACAATTCCCCCGGTCGCGAAATGCCATGACCCAATCCTTCTCATCGTCATATTCGATCGAGAGCGACGTTCCGTCGGAAAACGCGACGTGGGTCAGGTTGTGATAGGCATTGTATTCGTAGTTGTAGATGCTGCCCCATTGGTTGCGATTCCACACTAGGTCGTCGTTGACGTAGCGATATTCGGAGAGGACATCGTCTCCCATCTGAATTCGGGCGACGCGCGGCGGTCCATTGCCGGTCAATATGAGATCGATGGTCGAGACATCACTCGAAATGCGCCATCTGGTGGCTGAACGGACGATTGAGATTGTCTGGCCAGCATGGGACGTCATCCGAACCAGCTGGCCATTTGGGTCGAACCACTGATCCCGACCCGCTACGGGCCGCACATGCACACCTGCGGGCGTGCTTTCTGCCACGCTGCCATCATCAGCGATGAAGCGGCCGAGCGGCAAGCTTCTTGATCCGAGGCCCGTGCGAGCCATCCATTCGCCGTAATCCTCGTCGCTGTTGCCGATTAGCGAAGCCAGCCCATCTTCGCCTTCCTTCCGAAGACCCAGTCGCCTCGCTGTTTCGGCCACGCGCGCAATCCGACGAAAGTCAGAACGGTCCCCGGCTGTAAAAATTTGAACCATGCCGTCGCCGCAGTGGACAAGTGCGAATGCATCGTCACTGAGCGGGCGAAGTGCTGTTTCCAAAGGCGAACACCATCCAAATCCGAACAGTCCGGCGTAGAGTGTCCGGCTGCGGTAAGAACGGTTGAAAGGTATCCCGGTCGCATCGGCATCGATATCCTGCCAACTGTGCGAGTAGCTCGCGCTGTTCATGTCGACGAGGCCGTGAGCCGGCGCGCCCCAGACGATCGCCAGGAGCATGAAAAAGCGTAGACGCACCCGCGCAATTACGCCTAAACCCTGCATGGGGATTCCATACCGTCGATCGACTGCACATTCGAGCGATATATGCTGGATGATATGGAGAAGCTGGGGGACGATCATTTGCGCACCGACGCGCGCGACGCGAGCGTCTTCGGGGCCTTTATCAGCTACAGCCATTCCGATGCAAAGGTCGCGCGCTGGCTGCACGGTGCGCTCGAAAATTATCGCGTCCCGCGCTCGATCGTCGGGACCAGCGGCTCTCTCGGCCTCGTTCCCGCACGCATTGGGCGAATCTTCCGCGACGAGGAAGAACTCGGCGCCGCAGCGAACCTCTCGCCGTCGATCGAAGAAGCGCTCGGCGCATCGGCGGCACTGATCGTGATTTGCTCGCCGCGATCGGCGCGATCACAGTGGGTCGGGCGTGAGATCAGCTATTTCAAGCGGGTCAATCCTGACCTGCCGGTGCTGGCGCTTATCGTCGAAGGCGTCCCCGGCCACCAGGAGGCCGAGTGTTTTCCCGATGAGCTAAAATATCGCGTGCTGCCCGATGGAACTCTCGATCGAAGCATCATCCAGGAACCTTTAGCACCGGACCTTCAGAAAACCGATCGCGAGGTCGCGAAACTCAAACTCATTGCGGGTCTGACGGGCCTCGCATTCGACAGTTTGGTGGGCCGCGAGCGCCGCCGCACCCGTCGGAGAATACTCGTCGCGGGAATTTCGGCGGCTGCGATCATCGCGACGTTGGCGACGACGATCGTGTTCACGGTTAGAGCGCGCGAGCAAGAGGCCAGTCAGCGAGCGGCAGCTGTGCGCGCCGAGCAGGTGGCGCAGCAACAGCGCAAAGCTGCCATAATGGCGCAGGAAGCCGCCGAACGGAGCCGGGATATAGCCCGCCGACAGAAGGATTTGGCGGACCTTGCGACGCAACGAGCCGAGACCGCGCGCCGGCAGGCGCTTGCCTCGGCCGCAGAAGCCAGGAAGCAGCAGTTGGCTGCTGAGATTGCAACGACGGAGGCTCAAAGCCGTCAAGCTGAGACGCTCGCCTCGCAGGCCCTCGCAGCACTTGGTCGCGGCGACCAGGAGGATGCCCTTCGCCTTGCTTCCGAACTCAAAAGGCTACCGCCGCATGCACAGCGGCAGCCGCTTGCGACGCTGGCACAGAGCCGGGTCAATGCGGTTCCTGTCTTGCCTTTCGCCCTCGCCGGCAACAACAGGGCGATCCGCTTTGTTCCAGATGCGGGAACAGACATCTCCATTCTCGGCGGCGACGATCGTCTTCACCGCGTGTCTTCGTCTGGCACTGCTGTCGAGCTCGCCTTCGGAGCGCCGCCATTTCTGGTCCGCCAAGACGACAGTGGCGTATTTGCCTATTCAGGGACAGGTGAGAGCTGGCGGGTGGATAGGGGGGCCCCAATCGAGTTGCCCCGGTGGAGTCCGGTGGGCCTTGCGTCCTTTGGCATTGTCCGTGAGGATGGCAGGCCTTTCGGACTCACGATTGATGGCCGGCTCGTCTTCGCAGGGGAGGACCCAAGCGTTTCGCCGACGCCGCTAACCGGCATTGCAAACGGCGACCCGCCGCCCGCGGCCCAGCTACTCGCATCGCCCGACGGCAGCCGGGTAGCCGTCCGAATGGCGGATGGGCATATGCAGATCTTTGATCGTTCGGGTGACGCCATCGCCTCCGCGCCGCTCGATGAACTTCGGCTTTCCATGTGTGTGGATAGTGCCGCGCGCCTCGCGGCGATTTGCCAGGCGTCGGACGGCCGACTGACACTTGTTGCTTGGGACGGGACCGTTGCGCCCATCAGTCGTTCTAGTTTCAGCAACAGCCGGGTCCTGTTGCCGGTCGACCGCGGCGCGGCCATGCAGCGTGTCAACGGCAGCGTCGCCCTGATTGGTCTCACGGACGATGCAAAACCCCTAGACATTGCCCGCGGCGCTTCGCTCGTTGAGCTTGGTATATGGGACGACGTGCTCGTTGATTTGCTGCGGCCCGAACCCGACGTCGCGCTGATGCTGTTTGCATCCGGGCGTATCGCCGCGAAAGACACGGCGACGGGCACGCTTTATTTCGAGGCGCGGGTGGAAGGCGGACTGAAGGCAGGACGGCTGGCGCCCGAGACCCGCGAGCTGATCGTCTTGACGATGGACGGCGAGGTGCGCGTCGTCCAACTTGATGCCGTCTGGTTCAACGACTGGCTGGGTCAGGTGCCCGATGGCGGGGACGCGGCCCCAAGGGCGGGGGATTTGGCGAAGATTGGATCACCCCTGCTCGCGGGTATGCTTTCAAAGATCCCAAAGCCCGCGGGCCTGCCCGAAGAGCTCGTCTGGTCGGATGGGGCCTCGGCGCTCCGCCTTGCCAATTATGCATCGGGCTCCACCGTGCTGACCGTCGGCGACGACGCTTGGGAGATGGGTGAAAGGATAGGGCGCGGGCAGATCGTAGCAGGGCCGAATCCTGCTTCCGCTCTGATCTTTTCCGAAAACAGGCTTTACAGGCTGACGCGCGCCGGCACGCAGGGAATACAGACCGCGGAATATGCGATCGATGGCGACGATATTTATACCGGGCTAGCCGACGAAAACGGAACGTTTTTGCTTGTCGGGAGCAAGGGCTCGGTGCTCGTGGACGGGGACAAAGCCATCCTTCTCCACGATCCATGGCCATTTCCAACGACGCCGCACTATTATGCGTTGAACCGTTCGCTGGGACTATTGGCGCAAGTCGATACCAATGGGCGCACGCAGATATCCCACCTCGCATCGGGCGCGGAAATCGTGCGTGCTTTCGGAGCGCCTGCGGGCGCGCAGCATCTGCGGTTTTCGCCGTTGCAATTCTTTGCCTCTGGACCGGCTGCGTCTCTTCGAGCCCTGCGCCTACCGACATCTCGGTCTCATCGCGACGCGGACGGCAAGAGCCTGAGAGTGTTGGGCATCTCGCCTCCCTGAGAGTGACCCGTTCGCGAAATGCCAAAGTCTTATGGCCCATGGCCCACGACAGAGTATCCAGCCGAGGTAGCAGCCAGTCAGATGATGGAGTTGCTATTCAGTCTCGTCTGCGGTCAAACCAGTGTCGGCGCGCTGGAAGCGGCGGGCCTCTTGAACCATGGCTCATCTGTGCGATCGACAGCGAGCCTCCCCGCCGGATATTTCCGTAGCAATGCCATGGCCTCCTCAGCAGGCGCATGGAGCCACGCCTCATGCTCGTCCGGGTGAAGGATCACTGGCATGCGGTCGTGGATGTCCCAGAGCTCCTCGGTCGCGTCCACCATGACGCCAGTATAGCTGTCGCCCCACTCGTCGGTCGGCCGCCACAGACCCGCCCAGGCGGCTAGAGGCTGATCGGCGACGCTGATCCACGTCCGTGTCATCCTGCCCTTCTCACCCTCGGCCTCGGCGAACGCGGTGAACGGGATGAGGCACCGATGGGCAGGGGTGACGAACCAGTGTTTCCAGAATCCGGTGAGCAGCTTGTCGTCGCGGGCGTTGTTGACCGGCTTGGGCTTGCTCGTCGGCTTCATGCCCTTGAGGCGGACGGGAAAGCCCCATGTCATCGCCTGGATCACGCGCTCGCCGCCCTCCTGCCGGATGACGAAGCCCTGCCCGCCGGGGTAGACGTCGCCGGGGGTGGCGTTTGTTGGCTTCGGACGGCGAGCTTTGAAGTGCGAGGCCACCTCATCGACCGACGCCTTCATCGTCACCAGATTGCACACGGCCGCGCCTCCTTCAGGCCGCTCCGAGCAAGTCGTCGAAGTTCTGCTGGATCGGCGGCATGATGTTGAAGCTATCCTTGGGGAACCGACGGAGAATGTCCAGCGGAGGACGTGTCCCCATGAGCCAGTCGAACCAGTCGTCGGGATCGATCACAGCGACGTGGCGGTCCTTGTAGGGCGCGAGGTCATCATAGGCCGGCACGGTCAGCGCGGCGAAGCTATCCGGCCAGTCCTTGCCACCGGGGCGCCACACGGCCGCGATGCAGAAGAACGGCTCGTCGGAGATGAGGCTCGCGGCGTAGACGGTCTTTCCGCGCTTCACCAAGCCGAACTCGGTCGCGAGAAGAAGGCACGGCCGATCGATAATTGCCGTTTCCGCCTTCAGGAGGGGGATCTGAAAGATGTCGGGATCACGCGAAGGCAGGCCCCAGTGCAGTTCCTTCTCGCGCTCCTGCCGACCATCCCAGATCATGACGCGGTGCCGCTTGCCGATACCGATGAGGGCGTCGTCGTTCTCAATGTCCATCACACTGACTCCTATGCTCGGAAGCGGCTCAGCGCGCGCTTCCACTCGCGCTCATCGGGCATAGGCAACTTGATGTCGTGCTTGCTCGGCTTGACGAGTTCCAGCCGGATAGGGCGCACGCGCCGCCCCGTCCGCGCTTTGCATCGCGCACACCAGAAACGATCCCGCGCCTTGTAGAGGTCGTCGTCCCACATCTTGCGCTGAAATTTCCACCACAGGCCGTAGGGGTCGAAGGTCGCGCTGTGCCCACAGCGACACACCGGCTTAACTGCCTGATACCATGCCGCGGCCTCGAAGAGGTGGGTCGCACGCCGCTGCCCGTCTTTCGTCCAGCCGCCCACGTCACAGCGACAACCCTAGCTGGTCGTCGGCGGGAGCCTCGGAAGGTTTTCCGACGCCCTCGAAGATGGCGCGGGCGAGTTCTTGGGCAGCGGCGACCCGAAGATGACTGACTGGCGCCGTGATACCGACACGCGCCCAACCGGGGGCCGCGAGGATGATTTCTGCGACTCGGGATAGATTGGCTTGTTCCATGGCCACATGAGAACATAAAAGGAACATAGTGGCAAGATCGTCCGCATCTTGAGCGTCGAGCCCATCGTTTGACATATGACATTGATCGTTATATGACTTTTCATCGGAGACGGTAAGAGCGCCCGAAGAGGACGCCCGCCTGGGAGAGTGACATGCAAAGATTCGACTGCGTAATTCGCAACGGCCGCATCATCGACGGCACGGGCGCTCCCGAGCGCAGCGGCGATGTCGGCATCATCGCGGGGCGCGTCGCCAAGATCGGAAACCTGTCCGCCGCAACCGCCGACGAAGTGATCGACGCCGCCGGCAAGATCGTCGCTCCGGGCCATATCACGCAGCACGCCCATTATGACGCCGCGGTTTTCTGGAGCCCGTCGTGCATGGATTCGGGCGAACAGGGCGTGACCTCGATCCTCAACGCCAATTGCGGCTTCAGCATCGCCCCGGTCCGCGCCGCCGACCGCGAGCGCACGATGTTGATGCTCTCGACCACCGAGCAGATCCCAGTCGAGCAACAGCGACTGGCCTTGCCCTGGAATTGGGAGAGCTTTCCCGAATTTATCCAAACGATGCGTGCGCTGCCGAAGAGCGTGAACATCATGACCTATCTGCCGCTCAACCCGCTGCTGATCTACGTCATGGGCATCGACGCCGCGAAGAGCCGGCGTCCGACTGCGGCGGAAATCGCCGAGATGCACCGCCTGATCAACGAGGCGATGGACGTCGGCGCGATCGGCATCTCGATGTCGATCATGGGCCTCGACGGCAATTCGCACCTCGATTTCGACGGCACTGCAATGCCGACCGACGCGATGCACGACGACGACGTCGTCGAAATCTGCCGCGCGCTCGCCGACCGCGGCGAAGGCATCATCCAGTTGCTTGCTCAGATCGGCGGCTTCGGCAATCCGGGGCTGACCGAAAAGGTCGCCCGCATGGCCAAGGGCAGCGGCGTAAGGATCATCCACAATATCTTCCTCGCGATCGACGGCATGCCCGAGATCATCGACGCCGACCTTGCCTGGCTCGACAAGCTGCGCGGCGAAGGCCTCGACATCTGCGGCGCGACCTTGCTGTATGCCGGCTGGGTCGAGGCGGGCATTCGCGACCTCGATACCGCGGCGGGCCAGTTGTGGGGCGTCCGCCGCCTCATCGCCGCGGAGAGCGACGACGATATTCGCGCGCTGCTCGCTGACGCGAATTTCGTCAGCAAATTTGCCGAGGATTATGCGCAGAATGGCCCATCGAACGGCGCCGGGGGCTTCGAGGGGCAGATCGTCATCGAGGTCGGCGACGCACCCGACCTGCAGCGCTATCTCAACCGCGACCTAGCCGGCATCGCCGCCGAACTCGGCCAGTCGGTGGTCGAGACGCTGTGCGACCTCGCTCTGCGGTCGAACCTCGAACTCCAGATCAAGTCGCTGCCCTATTCGGCGACCGACGCCTCGCTCGGCGCCCGGTTGCTGGCGCATCCCGCGGTCGCCTGCGGCGTGTCGGACGGCGGGGCACATACCAAGGCATTTTCGAGCGGCTGCTATGGCACCGACTTCCTGATCCGCACGGTGCGCGAACAGAAGGTGATGAGCCTCGAGGAGGCACATTACCAGCTCAGCTTCAAGATCGCCCGCATGCTCGGGATCGAGGGGCGCGGCGCGATCCTGCCCGGCCATCATGCCGACATCATCATCTATGATCTGGACGCGCTCCACCTCGATCGCAGCCGCCACCGGATCGTCCACGACCTTCCCGGCGGCGACTGGCGCCGCCTCGTCGACGCCGGCGGCTACAGCCGCGTGCTGGTGAACGGGAAAACGACCTTTATCGACGGCAAGCCCACGGGTTCGGTGCCCGGCCGGCTGATCGGCGGCGAAGAGCAAGACGAATGGGCGGTCGCGGCCGAATAGCCGCGCCAACCCGTCGACGACATAAAACAACTATTGGGAGGGTATCGATGAATACCAGACTGCTTCTGTGCACCGGCACCGCGATGGTGCTGGCGGGATTGACGACGCCGGCGATGGCGCAAAGCGACGCGGCGGCCGCGGCGGCGGCCAGCGACGACGGCGGATCGACCGACGGCGAGATCGTCGTCACCGCGCTGAAAAGATCGCAGAATCTGCAGGACATTCCCGCCGCCATTTCCGCGGTGTCGAGCGAGGAGCTGCAGCAGCGCGGCATCGACAATATTGAGAGCCTGACCAGCGCGGTTCCCAATCTCGATTTCGGCGAGCATGCCGGCACCACCCTGATCTCGATCCGCGGCGTCGGATCGATCGTTGATTCGGGCGTCACCGAGCCGACCGTCGCCACCTATGTCGACGGCGTCTTCATGCCGCGCGCGACCATGGGCTATCTGCGCGCGGTCGATCTCGACCGGATCGAGGTGCTGCGCGGGCCGCAGGGCACGCTCTATGGGCGCAACGCGACCGGCGGCGCGATCAACTTCATCGCCAAGGAACCGACGCGCGATTTCACCGCGGGCTTCAACTTGTCGACCGGCAGCTACGACGCCTTCGGCGCCAGCGCCTACGTCTCGGGCCCGCTGTCCAACACCCTCTCGGTCCGGCTGAGCGGCGGCCATGAGGAAGACAAGGGTTTCGTCCGCCTGCTCCCCGGCAACGGCCATATCGGCGACCAGAACAGCGAATATGTGCGCGGCGCGATCAAGTTCGAGCCGAGCAGCGACCTGACGATCGACCTGTGGGCGCGTTACGAGGAATCCTATGGCGGCGGCGCCTATCAGCAGCTGTTCACGCCGACCTTCCTGCCGACGCCCGGCCAGACGACCGAGCCGAACCAGATTTACGGCGACTGGCCCTATATCCTCGACACCAGCACGTTCATCGCGTCGGGCAAGATCGACGCGCAGTTGTCCGACGGCATCGCGCTGCGTGCGATCACCAGCTATGTAGACCATAAGAGCCGCGTCGATTTCGACGCAGACGCGACCGACGTGCCCTTCTTCTACGCGACCAATTTCAAGCGCCCCTCCGAATCTTTCGGCCAAGAGGTGTCTCTGATCGGCGATGGCGACAAGTTCGAGTGGATCTTGGGCGCCTATTATTTCACCGAAAAGGCAGGCAATGCGCTGCCGCTCGGCCTCGGCGCCGCGGCGGCGGGCGGCTTCGGCGTCCTGCCCGACACCCAGCTGACGCAAAGCGTCGACACCGACACCGATTCGATCGCGATCTTCGCCGACGGCACCTACTCGGTCACTGATGCGTTCCGCATCAACCTCGGCCTACGGTTCAATCATGAGAAGAAGAATTTCTCTCAGGACCTGTTCCTGCGCCTGCCCGACGGGACGATCGTGCCGCTTGCGACCGACGTGCCCTCGTCGATCAAGGCGAACCGCTTCCTGCCCAAGGTCAATCTGCAATATGATTTCTCGGACGGCGTGTCGGCCTATGCGCAATACTCGCGCGGCTTCAAATCGGGCGGCGCCAACCTGCCTGGCGGCGGCGGCGAACTGCTCGGGGCGGCGGGGCTCTATCGGCCCGAAGTGCTCGATGCGTTCGAGATCGGCCTCAAGACACAGACCGACGATCGCCGCCTGACCGCCAATTTCGCGGGCTTCTATTACGACTATCAGGATCTGCAGGTCACGATCACCCGGCCGCCGGCTGTCACGCTGGTGCAGAATGCGCCGGCGACGATCTACGGGCTCGAGGGCGAGCTGCGCTTCCGCGTTAACGACGCCTTTTCGATCGACGCCTCAGCGAACTGGCTGCACGCCCGGTTCCGCGACTTCCTGTCGATCGACGATGCGCGCCCGGCGCTCGGCCAGATCAACCTCGCCGGCATGCAGCTGCCCCACGCGCCCAATTTCTCGGGGTCGATCGGGGCGCAATATCGCGCCGAATTCTCGAGTGGCTTCCTGTCGTCGCTGACGTTGCGCGCCGATGCTTCCTATCGCAGCGAGACTGTCCTGCGCTATTTCGGCCAGCCCGAGGACGTGCAGAAGGGCTATGAGCTCGTCGACCTGTCGGCAACACTCGGCGCCTTCGACGACAAGGTGCGGCTGCGCGTGTTCGTCAACAATGTCACCGACCAGCTATATCGCCAGAATGCGACCTACCTCGTCACCGGCGCCTATTATGGCAATTATGCCCGGCCGCGGACGTGGGGCACGCAGCTTTCGGTCGACTTCTGACGCGCCCGGTTGCCGAAGGGGGCCAGCGGCTCTTCCCGCCCCCTTCGGACCCGCCACAACCAAGGAATGAGCAATGTTTGAACTCGACGGGAAGGTTGCGCTCGTCACCGGCGCGGCCAAGGGCATCGGCGCGCATAGCGCCAAGCTGCTCGCGGCGGCCGGCGCGACCGTGGTCGCGACCGATATCGATCCGACCGGGACGGCGCCCGATGGCGGCCGCTTCCTCGTCCAGGATGTGACCGACGCCGGGCGATGGGCCGAAGTGATCGGCTCGATCGCCGCCATCGAGGGCCGGCTCGATATCCTGGTCAACAATGCCGGGATGATCCTCAACAAGCCGGTGCTCGCGACGACGGTCGAGGAATATCGCCGCGTCCAGGCGGTCAATGTCGACAGCATCTGGTTCTCGATCCAGGCCGCCGCGCCGCTGATGGCAGATGCGGGCGGCGCGTCGATTATCAACCTGTCGTCGATCTATGGCCAGATCGCCGGCCCGATGCAGGCGGCCTATTCGGCAAGCAAGGGTGCGGTGCGGATGCTGACCAAGGCGGTCGCGGTCGAGTTCGGCCGCGCCGGCAATGGCATCCGCGTCAATTCGGTCCACCCCGGCCCGGTCGATACCGACCTTGGCCGCAGCGGGCTTGCGCCCGGCATCGCCGCCGGGCGCTTCCATTCCGAAGACGAGGCCAAGGCTTATGTCGCGACCATGTTTCCGATGGGGCGCTGGGTCCAGACCGACGATGTCGCGGGCGCTATCCTGTTCCTCGCCTCCGACGCCGCGCGCTATGTCACCGGGACCGAACTGACGGTCGATGGGGGCTATTCGATCCTTTGACCCTCTTGATCGGGGAGTGCCGATGCTGTCCAGCCTGACCCTGCCGCTCCGCAAGGCCGAGATCGCCCTCCACGCCCGCTATGATTCCGCCATCCGACCGTTGGCTCGGGGCATCGGGGACATCCCCTGGAGCTGGGAAGCGATCACGCCCGAGTGGCTGACGGCAACATTGTGTCGCCACATCCCCGGGGGCGCGGTGCTGGGCACGCGCGCCACCGCAGGGTCGGTCGGATCGTCGACCCGGCAGGGCTTCGACCTTGACCTCAACGATGCCGCGCGGGCGGCGGGCGTGCCCGACCGGATATTCACCAAGTCGACGCCGATCCTGATGCAGCGGCTGCTGCTCGGCCTTTCAAACTGCCTGTTCGGAGAGGTCGGCTTCTATCGCGATTTCCGCCCGCAACTCGAAATGGAGGCGCCGCGTGGCTATTGGGCCTGTGTCGCGCCGCGCTCGATGCGTTCGATGATCGTGATGGAGGATGTCGTCGCGACACGGCAGGCCGAATTCAACATGAGCGGCGACGCGGTCACGCAGGAACAGATGGCGAGCCTGCTGTTGGGGCTCGCGCGCCTCCATGCGCGCTTCTGGCGCGATGCATCGCTGAAGCAGCACCACTGGCTGCGCGACACGCCGACCTATCTCGGCGACAATCACCGCTTCCTGCGCATGGCGCATTGGGCCGGCGTCGGCATGGACGCGGCGCCCGAGCTGATCCCCGCCAGCGTGCGTGGGCGGATCGACGATATCTGGGCCGGCGTGGTGCGCCGTAACGCGCAGGATGCTCGAGACGGCGATGCTACACTGCTCCACGGCGACGCGCATATCGCGCAAACCTATCGCACCGGCGACGGCGCCATGGGCTTTTGCGACTGGCAGGTAATGCTGCGCGGTTCTTGGGCGTGGGACGTTAGTTATATCATGTCGACCGGCCTCGAGGTCGCAGATCGCCGCGATTGGGAGCGAGCCTTGCTGGCATCCTATATCGAACAGCTCGCCGCCGCGGGTGGCCCGGCGCTTGATCCCGCCGCCGCGTGGGACGCCTATCGCGCCCACATCCCCTATGCCTTTCTCGCCTGGGCTTTCACCATCGGCCACAATCGCATGGGTCAGGCGGTGCAGCCCGAGCTGACGACGCGGCGGCTGGTCGAGCGGACCGCCTCGGCGATGGCCGACCTCGAGTCGATCGACCTCAATATCGGCTAGGCGGGCTTTCGCAGGATCGACGGCACGAAAAAGTCGCGGAGTATCTCGATCTGCTGCGCCTCACTATAGTCGCTACGCATGTTGATCATCGCGTGGACGTTGCGCACCCATTGCACGATCTTGTCATTGTCGATGCCGTCACGAATCCGCCCTTCGGCGCGGGCGCGTTCGAGGACGGGGCTCCAGATATCGAGCATCAGCTGCTGGATCATCGGTGAGCCGCGGAACATATATTGGTCGACACTATGGTCCGCCTGCTGCTGGATTTCGTAGAGCAAGGTGTCGCTGCGGCCCACAGCGAGCGATTGCAGCGTGCCATAGACCAAAGTCTCCTCGATATCGTCATAAGTAGCGAACATCGACGCGAGCTTCTTGGCCGCGGCCTGAATTCGCACCTCAGCCACCGCTTCGAGGAGGATTGCGCGCGTTTCAAACAATCGGTGAATCGTCTGCCGGGTCACCCCCAGCTTGCGCGCGACGTCGATCATCGACGTCTTGGCGACGCCGAAATGCTCCAGGCATTCGGTTGCGGCGTCGATCACCTGCTCGCGCGTCAGCGGGTTCTTATTGCTACCCAAATTTTCCCCCAAGTTCCTGCGACCTGCCTTTGACAGGATTTTTCCCGGCCACTCAACCATTCTCGTTCATTTGACATACTACTACAAGTGTCATATGACAATCACATGGGCTTTAGACCCTGATGGGAGACTGAGATGGATTTGGCGCGTGCAAACCCCGTCAGCGATGCGGACGACGCCTGGCATGTGGCGTCGCTCGTTCTGGAGGCGAAGGCGGTGGGCAATCTGCTCGTCGATCCGCGCTTTCACGCCGATCCCGCCGCCTATCACGCTTTGCTGCGCCGACTGCGCGTCGAAGCCCCGGTCTTCTGGGTCGAGCCCGACGATTATGCGCCCTTCTGGATCGTCACCAGACATGCCGATGTGATGCAGGTCGAGCGCGCGATGGGCATCTTCGTCAACGGCCCGCGCGTGATGCTACGCAAGACGGCGGTCGACGACCAGATCCGCAAGGTCACCGGCGGGCGCCCCTTCCTGCTCAACCAGCTGCCCAATATGGACGGCGACGAGCATCGGCTGCACCGCAAGCTGACCCAGGCCTGGTTCGCGCCGGGGCGCATCAAGGTGCTCGACGCTGAACTGCGTGGCTATGCCCGCGACCTCTTTGATCGCACCTTGGAGGGCGAGGGACAGTGCGACTTTATGCGCGCCGTCGCCAGCTGGTATCCGCTGCGCGTCATCATGCGGATCATCGGCGTGCCCGCCGAGGACGAGGCCCTGATGCTCAAGATGACCCAGCAGCTGTTCGGCCCCGACGATCCCGAGATCAAGACCGAGAAGATCGACGTCATTTCGACGGTGCAGGGTTTCTTCGACTATTTCCGGGCCCTGCTAGAATCGCGCCGAACTGCGCCTGCCGACGATCTCGCGACCTTGCTCGCCCAGTCCGACATCGGCGAGAAGGAGGCACTGTCTTACTTCATCCTCGCCGCGACGGCCGGTCACGACACGACCAGCGCCTCGATCGCCGGCGGCACGCTCGCACTGCTCCAGAATCCCGACCAGATGGCCCGGCTTCGCGACGACATGTCGCTCCTGCCATCGGCGGTCGACGAGATGATCCGCTGGGTCTCGCCGGTCACCCATTTCTTCCGCACCCCGACCGAGGTTTATGAACTGCGCGGGCAGACCATCAGCGCCGGGCAGGCGATGATGATGTGCTACCCGTCGGCCAATCGCGACGAGGAAGTGTTCGACGACCCCTATCGTTTCGACATCGGCCGCCCGCAGCACCGGCACCTGGCCTTCGGTTACGGACCGCACGTCTGCCTCGGCCAGCATCTGGCCCGGATGGAGATGCGCATCTTCTTCGAGGAATTGTTCGCGCGCGTCGACCGCCTCGAACTCGACGGCAATCCGCGCTGGATTCAGACCAATTTCGTCGGCGGGCTCAAGAGCCTGCCGGTCCGCTACTCGACCTGCGCCGCCATCGCGGCCTGATCCATCCGGCAGGAAAACCCATGACCGACATGCTCGCCCTCCTACAGCAACAGCGCCGCGCCCAGCTCGCCGACGGCCCGCCCGAAGCGGCCCTGCGCATCGACCGGATCGATCGCTGTATCGCGCTGCTCAAGGAAAATTCGGCGGCATTCGAGCAGGCAATGCGGGACGACTTCGGCAATCGCTCGCCCTATGCGTCGGCGCTCACCGACATCATGACCCCCGTCGGCGCGCTCCAACACGCACGCAAGCATCTGCGCGGCTGGATGAAGCCCGAGAAGCGCGCCGTCGATCCCTGGCTGCTCGGCATGCTCGGCGCCAAGGCACAGCTATTGTTCCAGCCGAAGGGCGTGGTCGGAGTCGTTAGCCCCTGGAACTTCCCGGTCGGCCTCGTCTTCTCGCCGCTCGCCTCGGTCTTTGCCGCGGGCAACCGCGCGATCGTCAAGCCGTCCGAATATACGCCGCGCACCGCCGAGTTGATGCAGACGCTGATCGAGCAGCGCTTCAATGCGAACGAACTGGCGGTGGTCACCGGCGGTCCCGAGGTAGGCGCGGCCTTTGCGGCGCTGCCCTTCGACCATTTGATCTTCACCGGCGCCGGATCGGTCGCGGCGCATGTGCTGCGAGCCGCCGCCGACAATCTGGTCCCGGTCACACTCGAGCTGGGCGGCAAGAGCCCCGTCGTGATCGGCAAGGGCGTCGACATGCAGACCGCCGCGGCGCGAATCATGGCGGGCAAGGTGTTGAATGCCGGGCAGATCTGCCTCGCGCCCGACCATGTCTACGTGCCGAAGGGGCAACGCGATGCCTTTGTCGCGGCCGCCAGCGCCGCGACGGCGCACATGCTACCGACGATCCGCGACAATGACGATTACACGGCTATCATCTCCGACCGGCACCTCGACCGCCTGCAATCCTATCTCGCCGACGCCTCCGCCAAGGGCGCGAAGATTGTCGAAATCAACCCGGCGAGCGAAGCGCTCGACCAGCAGGAGCACCGCAAGCTCCCGCCGACGCTGATCCTCGATGCGACCCCCGACATGGCAGTAATGCAGGAGGAAATCTTTGGGCCGCTGTTGCCGGTGATGACCTATGCCGCGCTCGATGGTGTGATCGACCGGGTGAACGCCGCCGACCGGCCGCTTGCGCTCTATTATTTCGGCAGCGACGGCGACGAACTCGATCAGTTGCAGACGCGGACAACCTCGGGAGGCATTTGCGTCAACGACGTCATCATGCACTGCGCGCAGGAAAATCTGCCCTTCGGCGGCATCGGCCCGTCGGGCATGGGCGCCTATCACGGCCGCGACGGCTTCCTCGAATTCAGCCACAAAAAGGCGGTCTATCACCAGATCAAGCGCGACCTCGGGCCGCTGCTCACGCTGCGGCCGCCCTATAGCGACGCGGTGCGCAAGCTGATCCGCTCGACCATCGGCGCTTGAGCTTTACGCAATGCACCCCGCGACCCACGCCGCCACCCACCCCGACAAGCCGGCCTGCATCATGACCGCGAGCGGCGAGGCACTGAGCTATGGCGAGCTCGACCGACACTCCAACCAGCTTGCCCATTTCCTCCGCGCGCAGGGACTCGCGCCTGGCGATACGCTGGCGATCGTCCTCGACAACCAGCCCTGGCTGTTCATCGCGGCATGGGCGGCGCAGCGCGCCGGCCTCTATTTCGCCTGCCTCTCCTATCGCCTGACGGGCGATGACCTCGGCTATATCCTGCGCGACAGCGGCGCGAAGCTGGTTATCGGTTCGCGGGCGACGCAGGCCGTTGTGGAGGCCGCGGCCTTCGATGGCCCTATCGAGCTGATAGATACCACGCTCGGCGACAGTCCTCCGCTGAGAGAGACGATCGAAACTTGGCCCGCCACCCCGATCGCCGATGAAATGGCCGGCTCGGACATGCTCTATTCGTCGGGCACGACCGGCCGGCCAAAGGGCGTCAAGCAGCCGTTCGTGCCCGGCCAGCCGATCGACCGACCCTCGCCGCTGCTCGGCGTCGCGCAGAGCCGCTTCGGCATGGGGCCCGGCAGCGTCTATCTGTCGCCGGCTCCGCTCTATCATGCCGGCCCGCTGCGCTGGTCGATGCTGGTGCAGCGGCTGGGCGGCACGGTGGTGGTGATGGAGAAATTCGACGCCGAGGCCGCGCTTGCGGCGATTGCGCGCCACCGCGTCACCGTGGCGCAATGGGTGCCGACCCATTTCTCGCGCCTGCTCCAGTTGCCCGACGCAGTGCGCGCGGCGCATGACCTGTCGAGCCTGACCGTCGCGCTGCACGCCGCTGCACCGTGCCCGGTGCCGGTCAAGCAGCGCATGCTCGACTGGTGGGGGCCGATCGTGCACGAATATTATGGCGGGACCGAGAATAACGGACTGACTATGATCGGCCCCGAGGAATGGCTGGAGCGCCCCGGCTCGGTGGGCCGCGCCTTTGTCGGCGACGTGAAAATCTGCGGCGAGACCGGCGCCCCGCTCGCCGCCGGCGTGATCGGCGACGTCTATTTCGCCGGTGGGGCGAAGTTCGAGTATCACAACGACCCCGACAAGACGCAGGGCGCCTATAATGCGCAAGGCTGGTCGACGCTCGGCGACATCGGCTATCTCGATGCCGACGGCTATCTGTTCCTGACCGATCGCAAGAATTTCACGATCATCTCGGGCGGCGTGAACATTTATCCGCAGGAAATCGAAAATGCGCTCGGCGAGCATCCCGCGATCGCCGACGTCGCGGTATTCGGCGCGCCCGATCCGGACCTTGGCGAGCGCGTCATCGCGGTGGTCGAGCTGGTCGCCGGCGTGACCGCGTCGGCCGAACTCGGCGAAGACATAAGGCAGTTCGCCCGCGACCGGCTCGGCAGCCTCAAGGCGCCCAAGCAGGTCGATTTCACCGACGCCCTCCCGCGCGAGCCGACGGGCAAATTGTTCAAGAAGACGCTGGTCGAAGCCTATCGGCAACGCGCCGAGAGCGGGAACCAGGCCGCATGATGAGGACCCTATGAGCAACCGCGTCAACGACATAGCCCGGCTGATCGAGCAAAGGGCCACCGCACGGCCCGACTTTCCGGCGCTGACCTTCGTCCATGTCGAGCCCGATGGCAGCCTGTCGGACGAACGGCGCAATATCGCCGAGCTGTGGGACCGCGGCACGCGACTGGCGCTCTGGCTCCAGCGGCAGGGCGTCGTTCCCGGCGACAGCGTCGTCCTGATGCTCAAGAATCGGCCGCAATTCGTCGAGGCGATGGTGGCGACGGCCTTGACGGGCACGATCTTCGTGCCGCTCGACACGCGCAGCATCGGCGAGAAGCTCGCCTATATGATCAACCATGTCGCCGCGAGCGCGATCATCGCCGAGGCGGCCGCACTGCCCGCGCTCGATGCGGTTGCCGGCCAATTGGTGACGCGGCCGCCGCTGCTGGTGGTCGATACCGCCACCCCTCCGCTCCATTTCCCGTCGGCCGACTATGCCACCGACCTCCCGGCCGGTGCCGCGGGGCTGATGACTATGGTGCCCGACCCGGCCTCGCCGATGTATCTGATGTTCACCTCGGGCACGACGGGCAATCCCAAGGCGGTGGTGCGCACCCACGCGCAATATATGCGCGGGATGAAGGGGCTGCGCGCACTCGGCGTCGACACGGGCGACACGCTCTACACCGGCCTGCCGCTCTGCCACACCAACGCCCATTCGACGCTCGCGGCGGGGCTGGCGATGGACCTGCCGGTGGTGTTCAGCCGCCAGTTCACCAAGAGCAGGCTGTGGGACGTCTGCCGTGCCTATGACTGCACCGTCTTCACGCTGCTTGGCGGGATGATCCCCGAAATCTTCGCGGTGCCGCCCCGCGCCGACGACCGCGACAATCCGGTGCGGCTGGTGATCGCGTCGGGCATGCCGGCGAAATTGTGGGAAGCCTATGAGACACGCTTCGGCGTCACCATCACCGAAGTCTATGGCAGCACCGAAAATGGCGGGACGCTGATCAACCGCATGGGCGAAGGGCCTCGCGGTTCGATGGGCAAGCCGCCTCCGACGCTGGTCGCCGCGATCCTCGACGACGACGACAACGTCTGTCCGCCGATGACCCCAGGGCATCTCTGTTTCCGCAAGGCCGATGGCGAGTCCGAGGCCGTTACCTATTATCGCAACGAGAAGGCGAGCGCCGACAAGATCGCAGGCGGCTGGTTCCGCTCCGGCGACATGGCCTATGCCGATGCCGAGGGCTGGTTCTATTTCCTCCACCGCGCCGGCGGCGGCATTCGCCGCAATGGCGATTTCATCAATGCGACGTTGGTCGAGACCGTGCTCGCGCAGCATCCGGCAGTGCGCGACGTCTACGTCTATGGCGTCGAGACCGCCGCCAATGTCGCGGGCGAGCGCACTCTGGTGGCGGCCCTCGTGCTGGAGACGGAGGACGCGCTCGACGCGGTGCGGCAATGGTCGGCCGAGCATCTCCAGCGCAGCGAAATTCCCGAGATCTGGCAGCGTCTGCCCGCGATTCCCAAGACCGTCTCCGAAAAGCCCCTCGAGCGCGACTGCATCGCACTGCTGCACGACGCGGGCCTCGTCGACCCAGTATCGGCCGAGGTGTTGGCATGATCGAGTTGTTCACCGCGCCGACGCCGAACGGCTGGAAAGTCTCGGTAATGCTCGAGGAGTGCGGGCTTCCCTACGAGGTCCGCTGGGTCAACATCGGCAAAGGCGATCAGTTCAAGCCCGAATTCCTCGCAATCAGTCCAAATAACCGCATCCCGGCGATTGTCGACCGGGCCCCCGCCGACGGCGGCGAACCAATCTCGGTGTTCGAGACCGGCGCGATCCTCATCTATCTCGCGGAAAAGACCGGACGATTCCTCCCGGCGGATGTGCGCGGCCGCAAGGCGGTGCTCGAATGGCTGTTCTGGCAGGTTGGCGGTCTCGGCCCGATGCTCGGCCAGCACGGTCATTTCAAGCTCTACGCCCCCGAGCGCATTGCCTATGCCACCGACCGCTACCGTAACGAGACGCTGCGCCTCTATGGCGTGCTCGACCGCCAGTTGGCGCAGAACGAGCATGTCGCGGGCGCGGACTACAGCATCGCCGACATGGCGTGCTTCCCCTGGGTGCAGACCTACAAGGCGCAGGAGATCGACCTCGCCGCCTTCGCGCACGTCGCGCGCTGGTATGGCACCGTGAAGCAGCGGCCGGGGCTGCGCCGCGGCATAGATGTCGGCCGCAAGCAGATCAATCGCCGCCCGCAGGATGACGCCGAAACGCGCAAGCGGCTGTTCGGTATCAAGGATGCGCCAGCATGACGGTAGCGGTGGAAATCTTCTTCGACCTGTCCTCGCCCTGGACGCGCATCGCGTTCCACAATGTCCGGCAATGGGCGGCGGGCAAGGATGTCGATGTCGTCTGGCGCCCGTTCCTCGTTGGGGGAGTGTTCAACGCGGTCAACGACAGCGTCTATGCCGGGCGACAGAATCCCGACAATCCGAAGTTCCGCCTGACCTATGTCTGGCTCAAGGAATGGGCGAAGCTTGCCGAGGTCGCGATGACCTTCCCCTCGCCGCACCACCCGGTCAAATCGGTCAACGCGATGCGCTTCTGCTGCGTCCTCGAGCAAGACCAGCCCGCTCTGGTCCGGTTCGCCGAAGCTGCGTTCGACGCCTATTTCGCCGATCAACAGGATATAGACGATGCGGCGGTGCTGATCGCGATCGCGCATACCGCTGGCCTCGACGCCGAACGGCTCGCAGATCAAGCACAGACCCCCGAGATCAAGAAGCGGCTGCGCGACAATACGCAGGAAGCGATCGACCGCGGCGCCTTCGGATCGCCGACCTTCTTCATCGAGAAGAAGTTCATGTATTTTGGCAACGACCAGCTTCCCCTCGTGCAGCAGCGGGTCGAGCAATGTCGCTAGAGGGCCGCACCGAGGCCGTCGCGGTCGATATCGCAGGCGATGCCGCCGTGCTTCGCTTCATGCCCGCCGGCGACGGCACTATCTCGAACCGTGGCGCGGCCCTGCTCGGTGACGCGCTCGCCCGGCTGCTCGATGACGAAACCATTCGGGCAGTCGTGATCACCGGCGCCGCCGACGGAATTTTCATCCGTCACGCCAATCTCGGCCAGATCGTCCGGGCCGCGCGGGCGCTCGAACAGGGGGCCGATCGCAATGCATTCCTCGACTCACCCTTTGCCCGCCTCGGCAAAATGCTCGACGCGTCGGAGAAGCCCGTGATCGCCGCGATCAATGGCACCTGCATGGGCGGCGGCCTCGAAATCGCGCTCTCCTGCACCATGCGCATTGCGCAGCGAGACGTGACGGCGATCGGCCTTCCTGAAACGCGGCTGGGAATTCCTCCGGGTGCCGGTGGCCCGCAACGCCTAGCGCGTCTGATCGGGGCGCATCGGGCCAGACTTTTCGTTCTTGAGGGTCGCGTCGTCGATGCTGCGGAAGCCGTTGATCTCGGCATCGCTGATATCCTCGCCGACGACCCGGTCGCGGAGGCATTGAACCAAGCGTCGCTACTCAACTGTGCTTCAGCGCCTGTCGTGGCTGAGGTAATGCGCCAAACGCGGTCTGCGGACGGCGAGGCCCTCGAAGCCAACTTGCTGGGCTTCGCGGATTGTCTTCTATTGGACGGTGTCTCCGACGCAGTGGACCAAATCGATCAATCACACCGAGCCATAGAGGCGCTGTAATTTTTCCGCACCAAAATGGCAGACGGCGTCTTGATCGCGGAGACCTGCCAGAGTCCGCGTGACGCTGTCGGCCGGCAGTGATTGGCCCTGCAGGGGCGTCCCCAGAACGTTTCGACCCGCCCTTCTGTGCTCAATCCAACCGGAGTTGTTCGACCGATTTCATGTTGCATCGTTGTTGCATGCAGCAGCCGGGACTCGCTGGGGCCATCGGGAAAACCGCGGAAATACGCGGAAATTGCAAAGCGCACTCAGCGAAGCGAAGCTCAACCGCCACCGCAATCAAGTGATTGAAATATATAGATAAAATTGGATGCCCCGTGAGGATTCGAACCTCAATAGACGGAATCAGAATCCGTAGTCTTACCATTAGACGACGGGGCAATGAGGCGGGCGCATTATGATTCCCGGCGCGCGCTGTCAAGGCCGGTGCGGCGCGGCGACGGCTTCCCCTTGCCCTGCCGGTTTTCGCCGCTAGCATCGCGCCCATAACAGACAGGGGGCCGCGCCCCGCGCGGACATCCCGAAGGAGTGGGCTGAATGCGTCATGTCGCGATCGTCGGGTCGGGTCCCGCGGGCTATTACACCGCCGAAACACTGCAAAAGGCCGAGGATATCGCCGTCGACGTCATCGACCGCCTGCCCGTCCCCTATGGCCTGATCCGCACCGGCGTCGCCCCCGACCACCAGTCGATCAAGGCGGTGTCGCGCCGCTACGAGGGCGTGGCGCTCACCGACAACGTCCGCTTCGTCGGCCATGTCTCGGTCGGCACCGACGTGACGATCGACGAGTTGGTGGAGCTGTACGACGCGGTCGTGCTCGCGACGGGGGCGCCCAACGACCGGCCGCTCGCGATTCCCGGCGCCGACCGCGCGGGGGTGATCGGCAGCGCGGCCTTCGTCGGCTGGTACAACGGCCATCCCGACTTCGCACGGCTCGACCCGCCGCTCGACGGCGCCGGCGTGGTGGTGATCGGCAACGGCAATGTCGCATTGGACGTCGCACGCATCCTGGCCAAGACGCCGGCCGAATTCGCCGGCAGCGACATCGTCGCGCATGCACGGGACGCGCTGGCGGCGAGCGCGGTGCGCGAGATCCACATCCTTGGCCGCCGCGGCCCGCACCAGATCGCGATGACGCCCAAGGAGCTGGGCGAGCTCGGCCATCTCGAACGCGCGAGCCCGCGCGTCGACCCCGCCGACCTGCCCGACGAGGGCGACGACGCGATGCTCGAACCCGGCATGCGCAAGTCGGTCACGCATTTGCGAAGCTTCGCGGCGAACCTGGTCGCCAAGCCGGTGACGATCGATTTCGACTTCTTCGCCATGCCCATCGCGATCGAGGGCGACGGCAGGGTCCAGCGCGTGATCGTCGAGCGCACGACGCTCGACAGCGAGCTCAGGAGCCATGGCACGGGCGAGACCTATGCGATCGACGCGGGGCTGGTGGTCAGCTGCATCGGATACCAGACCCCGCCGATCCCCGGCGTGCCGTACGAGCATGGCCGCGGCCGTTTTGCGAGCGACGAGGGGCGGATTCTGCCCGGGCTCTACGCGGTCGGCTGGGCGCGGCGCGGGCCGTCGGGGACGATCGGCACGAACAAGCCCGACGGCGCGCGCATCGCCGAAATGCTGCTCGCGGACATCGGGCGCGGCGCGGGCAAGGCGGGGCGCGCAGGGCTCGATAGCTTGCTCGCGAGCCGGAACATCGTGCCGGTGACCTTCCGCGACTGGCGCAAGATCGAGGCGGCCGAGGTCGCCGCCGCGCTCGACGGCAATCCGCGCGAGAAATTCACAAGCGTCGAAGCGATGCTCGCGGCGATCGGGCGTTAACGTCCGTTTCCGCTGCGCGGAAACGCGCGGCAGGCGAAGAAAACTACGCCCCCTCCGCCAGCAGCGGATCGAGCGCGGCCTTGAACTCGCGTTCGGTATAGGCGCCCTTCTTCGCGTGGCGGACGATGCCCTTGCGGTCGATGATGTAGGTCGAGGGCACCGCATTGTCGATCGAGCCATAGCCGCTGCTCATCCGGTTCGAGAGCGGATAGGAGAGCAGTTCCGACACCTTCTTGAGCTGCGTCTTGGACACGCTGTCCTCGGTCGTCACTCCGAACATCTCGAGCCCGCGCGCCTGATTGGCTTTGAAATAGCGGTGCATCATCGGCATTTCGGCCTTGCACGGCGCGCACCAGGTCGCCCAATAGTTGATCACGACGACCTTGCCCTTCATCTCGGCGAGCGTGACCTTGCGCTTGTCGAAGGTGGTGAGGGTGAAGGCGGGCGCCGGATGGCCGGGCGTCGGGGTCTTGCCCGGCGACGCGCCGAGCAGCAGGGCGGAAGCGAGCGGGGCGAGCAGCAGGCGGGCGGACGAGGCGATGGTCATGCGGCGAATAGACGCAAAAACATGAAGCCAGGCAAGCCGGAAAGCCGCGTGCGTTTCGCGCTGCGCTGGCTGCTCGCGATCGCCTATGCCTATGCAGGATATCGCCATCTCGCGACGCCCGCGCCTTTCCTCGCGATCACCCCGCCGTGGGTGCCCTTCCCCGCCGAGGTCGTCGCCTTCACCGGGGTCGCCGAGCTCGCCGGCGCGGCGGGGCTGCTGGTCCCGCAGACGCGCAAGGCGGCGGGCTGGGGGCTCGCGCTCTATGCGCTGTGCGTCTGGCCGGCGAATTTCCACCACGCGCTCGCCAATGTCGCGATCGGCGGCGAGACGCTGAGCTGGTGGTACCATGGCCCGCGGCTGGCGCTGCAGCCGGTCATCATCTGGTGGGCGCTGTGGGCGGGCGGCGTGACCGACTGGCCTTTCCGGCGCCGCTGACCCCTATTTCGCCACCGGCGTCTCGATCGGCAGCGCCCCCTTCTGGCTCGCGGCATAGGCCTCCACCGCCTTCAGCACGCGGATCATATTGCCGCTCGCAATCTTCTCGAGTTCGGCCTGCGTATAGCCGCGCCGTGCGAGTTCGGCGAAGAGGCGCGGATAGCCGGCGACGTCCTCGAGCCCCACCGGTGTGGCGTCCATGCCGTCATAGTCGCCGCCGATGCCGATATGGTCGACGCCGATCGTCTTTTTGATGTGGTCGATATGGTCGGCGGCGATGCCGATCGGGGTCTGCGGCGCCGGGTTAGCCGCCTCCCACGCCTTGAGCGCCGCCGCGGCGGCATCGGGGTCGCCGATGTAGCGCGCGTCGAGCCGCGCCTTTTCGGCGGTCTTGGCGAGCCCATGTTCGCGGAGCTTGGGGTCGAGGAAGGCCGCGTAGAGCACCACCATCACGACCCCGCCATTGGCCTTGACCGCGGGCAGCACCGAGTCGGGGACGTTGCGCGGATGGTCATTGACCGCGCGCACGCCCGAATGGCTGAACATCACCGGCGCCTGCGACACCTCGAGCGCGTCCTTCATCGTCGCCTCGCTGACATGGCTCAAATCGACGATCATCCCGAGGCGGTTCATTTCGCGCACGACCTGTTTGCCGAAATCGGTGAGGCCGTCATATTTGGGCGTGTCGGTCGCGCTGTCGGCCCAGGGCGTGGTCTTGCTGTGCGTCAGCGTCATGTAGCGCACGCCCATGCCGTACATCTCGCGCAGCACCGCAAGGCTCGACCCGATCGACTGGCCGCCCTCGATCCCGAGCATGCCGGCGACCTTGCCCGCCTTCATCTGGCTCTCGAGTTCGGCCGCGGTGCGCGCGAAGCCGAGGTCGTTCGGGTAGCGCGCGATCAACCTTTTCGCGACGTCGATCTGCTCGATCGTCTGCTGCACCGCCTGCTGCTCATTGGCGTTCGACGGCACATAGACCGACCAGAATTGCGCCCCGACATGTCCTTTGCGCAGCCGCTGGATATCGGTGTGCATCACCGTGCCGTCGGGCTTGGGCTTGGTGGTGTCGTTGAAGTCGAAGCCGTTGATGACGTTGCCGACGCTGCCGCGCAGCTCCCACGGCACGTCGTTGTGCCCGTCGAACACCGGCGCCTTCCTGAGCGCCGCCTCGGCGACCGCCTCGGGGGTCTTCTGCGCCATGGCGGGGGTGGAAACGAGGGCGAGAGCGGCGAGGCCGGCGAGCAGGTGCGACTTTGTCATGGCGCGACCCTAATAGGTTGGTCGGGCGGTGCAAGAGCGAGGCGAAGCGTATAACGGAATGGCATATACGGTGCAGTTTTGCGGTCGGGGGAAACGCCGCTTGACGTTTACGTCAACCCCGCGCAGCATTCGCGCATGACAGCTTTCGACGAGTGGCGCGCGCGTTCGCCTTATTATGACGAGACCCATGAGGCGCTGGCGCAGAGCGTCCGGCGCTTCGTCGCGCGCGAGATTGCGCCGCATATCGACCGCTGGGAGGCCGAGGGCGAACTGCCGCGCGACCTGCACAAGAAGGCGGCGGAGGCGGGTATATTGGGGCTGCGCTACCCCGAAAAATATGGCGGGCACAGCGAGGGGTTCGACAATTTCCACGGGCTGGTGCTGACCGAGGAGCTTGCCGCGGTCGGTGCCGGCGGGCTCGGTGCGTCGCTGATGACGCATGGCATCGGCCTGCCCCCGATCCTCGCGCTGGGGTCGGAGGAATTGAAGCAGCGCGTCGCGCCGCCGGTGCTCGCGGGCGAAAAGATCATCGCGCTCGGCATCACCGAGGCGGGCGGCGGCAGCGACGTCGCCAATCTCAAGACCACGGCCGTGCGCGACGGCGACAGCTATGTCGTCAACGGCGGCAAGATGTTCATCACGTCGGGCATGCGCGCCGACTGGCTGACCTGCGCGGTGCGCACGGGCGGGCCGGGCGCGGCGGGCATTTCGCTGCTGCTGATCGAGATGGACGCGCCCGGGGTCGAGCGCAGTAGGCTCGACAAGATGGGCTGGCGCTGCAGCGACACCGCCGCCATTCACTTTGGCGACGTGCGCGTGCCCGCGGCGAATCTGATCGGGCCCGAGAACGGCGGCTTCATCGGCATCATGCGCAACTTCAATTCGGAGCGGCTGGGCATGGCGATGGGCTGCTGCGCCTATGCGCGCGTCGCGCTCGCCGAGGCGGCGGAGTGGGCGCAGCAACGCGAGACCTTCGGCAAGCCGCTGGTCGGCCACCAGTCGATCCGCATCAAGCTCGCCGACATGGAGCGCCAGATCGAGGCGACGCAGGCCTGGGTCGACCTCGCCGCGTGGCAGGTCAAGGAGGGCAAGGACCGCCCCTCCGACTTCGCGATGCTGAAGGTCCAGGCGACGCGCATGCTCGAAGCCGTCGCGCGCGAGGCCGCGCAGGTCCTCGGCGGCGCGAGCTACATCACCGGCAGCAAGGTCGAGCGCATCTACCGCGAGGTCCGCGTCAACGCGATCGGCGGCGGCAGCGAGGAAATCATGCTCGACCTTGCCGGGCGGCAATTGTTCGGGGGCAAGCGTTAAGAGCTTTCCGATCGTAGGTAATCAGCCAAACAAGCGCTTCCACTAAGGGCGTTTCGCGTCCGATTCCTGATGGGCCTCGATCGACTTGTCGACGGCGGCCCGCCATTCCCTGATCTCGGCAAAATATCGATCGAGGAAGGCCGGGTCGCCCATCGGCCCCTGCACATCTTTGTGATAATCGACCAACAGGCTGGGTACGAGAGCATCGATCGCCGCAAAGGCCCGGCGCATGGCCTGTTCGGCCTCGGCATCGCCCGACGTGAAATCGAACCAGATGGTTTTCACCAGTTCGCCCTCGGGCTCGATCTTGATGAAACAAGTGGCGTCGAAACCGAAACAGCAGGCGCGGTCGTCGTCCGAGCCATAAGGGTCCTTCTCGACGCTGCCGATGTACGAGAAGATCGTGGCCGCAAATCGCGTGACCCGCGGCATGATCGCCGACAGCTCTGCCTCGACATCGGAAAGGCGAAGGCGAAGCGCGGCATAGTCGACCGAAGGTGCTTCGATCATGTGCATCGCGAGCCAGCCATAGCCGTCGGGCGCCCGATTCCGCTCGGTCGCCGCGATCGATTCGGCCAGATCGCGCGCCACCTCGGGCCAGGCGGCCATGGGATAAAGGTTCCGCAGCCCCCAATCGTCTTCGTGAATATGGATTGCGTCGACCATCAAACCCTCTCAGACGACGCGCTATGGACCAGGACCGGACAATATCGAAGTCGCTTTCCTATTGGCTGCGGCACCGGCCCGACGCGGGCGGGATCGCGATCGACCCGGCGGGCTGGGCCGAGGTCGATGCCGTGCTGGGGGCGCTGGAGCGTGCCGGGCTGCCCCACGCGGCCGAGGATGTGCAGCGCGTCGTCGCCGCGAGCGACAAGAACCGCTTCGAACTTTCGTCCGACGGCTCGCTGATTCGCGCGCGGCAGGGGCATTCGATCCCGCTTGACCTCGGCTGGCCGGTCACCGCGCCGCCCGAATATCTCTTCCACGGGACGGTCGAGAAGTTCCTGCCCGCGATCCTGTCCGAAGGGCTGCGCCCGATGGCGCGGCATCATGTTCATCTGTCGCCCGACGAGGCCACGGCGACTCAAGTCGGCGCGCGGCGCGGCAAGCCGGTGATCCTGCGGATCGCCGCGGGGGCACTCGCAGCCGAGGGGGCCGAGTTCCGCCTCTCCAGCAACGGCGTGTGGCTGGTGGGTCATGTCCCGCCGGCGTTCATCGCGCGCGCCGGCTGAGCCGGCTCACTTGGGCGCGTCGGCCTTGGCGCGATCGGCCAGCGCGCGCGATTCGGCCTTCAGCGGGCGCGAGACGGGGCAGACTTCCTGCACATAGCCATTGAGCACATTGGTCAGCGCGTCGGGGATCAGGCGGTAGAAGACGAACTGCCCGCGCTTCTCGCTGGTGATCAGCCCGGCATTTTCGAGCACCGACAGATGCTGCGACACCGCGGGCTTGCTCATCTCGAAACGCGCGGCGATGTCGCCCGCGCTGAGCTCGGCATGCGCCAGATAGGCGAGAATCTTGCGCCGCGGGGTCGATGCCAGAGCCTGAAAAACGCGTTCCATCGCCCCAAAATGGGCATCAATGCGCGGCTTGACAAGCAATAATTTATTTAAGTAATTACTTATCTTCTTTGCGAGCGAGGAGTCGGGCGATGCGGAGCGATCATGATCCCCATGCGGTGAATTTCCTGATCGACGCGCCCGCGCCCGGCTACCGCCCCGACCCGTTCGTGGGCACGGTGCGCGCCGACGCCCCGAGCATCGCGTGGAACGGCGGCATGGCGCTGGTCGCGATCATGGCCGGGCCCTTCTTCGTCACCCCGGGGACGATCGCGCTCTTCTTCCTCACCACCGGCGCCGCGCTGCTGCTCGGGCATAGCGTCGGTTACCACCGGATGATGATCCACGGCAGCTTCGCCGCACCGCGCTGGCTCGCGCGCACGCTGATCTGGTTCGGCGCCTTCACCGGCATGGCGGGGCCCTATGGCATCGTGCGCGCGCACGACACGCGCGACTGGGCGCAGCGCCAGGCCGACTGCCACCCCTTCCTGCGCCATGGCACGAATATCGTCCGCGACGCCTGGTGGCAGATCTATTGCCGGCTCGACCTCGACCGCGCGCCGCGCTTCGATTTCGCCGAACTCGACCGCGATCCCTTCATCGGCTGGCTCGAGGCGACATGGCGCTGGCAGCAGCTGCCCGTTGCGCTGCTCTTCTTCGCTATCGGCGGTTGGGGCTGGGTCGTGTGGGGCGTCGCCGCGCGCGTCGCGGTCGCCAACCACGGCCATTGGCTGGTCGGCCATCTCGCGCATAATCGCGGGCCGCAGCACTGGACCGTCGATGCGCATGGCGTGCAGGCCTATGACGTTCCCTGGGCGGCGATCCCGACGATGGGCGAGGCGTGGCACAACAACCATCACGCCTATCCGGGCTCGGCGCGCATCGGGCTGCACCCGGGGCAGAGCGACTGGGGCTACGATTTCATCCGCCTCTGCGAGCGGCTGGGGCTGATTTGTGACGTCCAGACCCCCGACACGCTCGGCGCGCGGCGCGGGCTCAGCCTCGTCCAGCCCGATACGGCACCGCCCGCCGCCATCGCCGGAGCGGCGCGGTGAAAGCCTTGCTCCCCTATCTTCGCACCGAGGTCCCCGCCGCGCTCTTCTATGCGCTCGTCGCCGCGACACTTATCCTGTCGCAGCATGCGATGGTCTTCCTCGCGTTTCGCGCGCTCGGCATGCCGCTCGGCCTGAGCGCGATGTTCTGGCTTTTCCCGATCCGCCAGCTCGCGATGCTGCCCGATGTCTCGCCGCTCGTCGCGATCTTCGGTTTCGCTTTCTGCCTCGGCATATCGGGCGCACTGGCGCTGTTGTCGCTGCGGCGCGCCGACCGGCTCGGCCGCGGCGGCGGGCTGGCGCTCGGCGCAATGATCCCGACGCTGCAGATCTTCGCCGTGCTCGTGCTGGCGCTGCTCTGGCCGCGCCGCGACGAGACCGACCAATATCGTGCCGGCGACCCTGGGCCGCCGTACCAGCTCGCGATCGGGATCTTTGCGGGCACCGCGCTGATCGTCGTCGCGGTCGCGGTGTCGGCGGTGACGACGGGTGCCTATGGCTGGGGACTGTTCGTCGGCACGCCCTTCCTCGTCGGGCTGATCACCGGCTTTCTCGTCAATCGCGGGAATGTGCGCAGCTGGGCCGACACCTTCGGCGCGGTCGCGGCGGCGGGGGCGCTCGGCACGCTCGCGCTGCTGATGCTCGCGCTCGAGGGGCTGATGTGCGTGATCCTGATCCTGCCGCTCGCGGCGATCCTCGCGATCGCGGGCGGCGCCATCGGCCGCGCGGCGGCGAAGCGGCTCGTCGATCCGCGCCAGCCCTTCTACAGCGTCGCGCTGCTTCCGCTCATCTTCCTGCTCGACGCCGCCATGCCGCCCGAGCTGCCGATCGCGACGCGCGCGGGGATCACCATCGATGCGCCGCCCGAGGCGGTATGGGCGAGCCTGACCGCCGACCGGCCGGTACGCGAGAAGCCGGGGCTCGTCGGGCTCGCGGGGCTCGCCTATCCCGTCGCGGGTCGCATTGCGGGTGAGGGCGTGGGCGCGCATCGCCACGGCAAATTTTCGACCGGCACCGCCGACGAACGCGTCACGGTCTGGCGGCCCGGCCGCGCGCTGGCCTTTCGCGTCGTGCGCCAGCCGCCCGCGATGGAGGAGATGAGCCCCTATCGCAAACTCCAGACCCCGCACCTGATCGGATATTTCGACACCGGCGAAACGCGCTTCGACCTTGTGCCCCTGCCCGGCGGGCGAACGCGGCTGACTGTGCGCGCGGGCCATGTGCTGCGCATCGACCCGGTGCTCTATTGGGGGCCGATCGCGCGCTGGGCGATCGGGCAGAATGTCGAGCGGGTGCTGAGCGATGTACGGCGTGACGCCGAGGGTCGACAGCGCGCGCGCTTGGCGGCACATTCGCGCGATGGAAAATCTTACGCACAGCTGGCCCGCTGAGGCCGACACGCTCCTCGCCGACCTCGTCGACCTGCGCCGCGCGATCCACCGCGAGCCCGAACTGGGCCTGCAAAACCCCAAGACGCTGGCGAAGATCAAGGATGCGCTCGCCGGCTTGCCCCTCGAATTTCGCGAGGGGCCGTCGACCAGCGGATTGGTCGCCATCCTGCGCGGACCAGCGAACGGGCGCACCGTGCTGCTGCGCGGCGACATGGATGCGCTGCCTTTGGTCGAGGACACAGGGCTCGACTTCACCTCCGAGACCAGCGGCGCGATGCACGCCTGCGGCCACGATACGCATGTCGCGATGCTCGTCGGCGCAGCGAAACTGCTCTGCGCGGCGAAGGACCGGCTCGCGGGGACGGTGATGTTCATGTTCCAGCCGGGCGAGGAAGGCCATCATGGCGCGCGCTTCATGCTCGACGACGGGCTGATCGACCCGCTGCCCGATGCGGCCTTTGCGCTCCACATCATGCCCAACGCGCCGCACGGGGTGTTCGCAGGCAAGCCGGGGCCGCTGCTCGCGTCGTCCGATGTCCTGTCGATCACGGTGAAGGGCGCGGGCGGGCACGCCTCGATGCCGCACGACGCGGTCGATCCGATCCCCGTCGCCTGCTCGATCGTCACCGCGATCCAGACGATGGTTACGCGCCGCGTGTCGGTCTTCGACCCCGCGGTGATCACCATCGCCAAGATCGCGGCGGGCACCACGAACAACATCATTCCCGAGACGGCGGAGATGCTCGGCACGATCCGCACCCTGTCGCCGCACCGCCGCGCCGCGGTCGCCGCCGAGCTGAGACGCCTCGCCCCCGCGATCGCCGAGGCGCATGGCTGTACCGCCGAAGTCGAGATCGTCGAGGGCTTCCCCGTCACCGTCTGCGACAGCCGCGCCGCCGCCTTCGGCCAGCGCGTCGTCGAGGAGGTGTTCGGCGAGGCCGCCTGGCTGACAATGGACAATCCCGTGATGGGGGCGGAGGATTTCGCTTACGTGCTCGAAAGGGTACCGGGCGCGATGTTCTGGCTCGGCGCGAGCCACGAAGGGAGCGACTGGCGCAGCTGCTGCGGCCTGCACAGCAATCGCATGGTCCTCGACGAAAAAGTGATGGCGCGCGGCGCGGCGCTGCACGCGGCGCTGGCGGAGCGGTTCTTGAACGAGGGGTTCAACGCATGATCAACATCCTCAGCGCCATTGTTTCGGGGCTGCTCATCGGGGCGCTCGCCCGCTTCTTCTACCCCGGCGCGGTCGCGATGGGGTGGATCGCGACGATCCTGCTCGGGATCGGCGGGTCGCTGCTCGCGGGACTGGTGACGTCGCGCGGGCAGCGCGAGTTCCATGGCGCGGGGTGCTTCGCCTCGGTCGTCGGGGCGATCGTGCTGATCTTCGTCGGGCGGCTGCTCGGCATCGGGGGATGATCTTTCGCGGCTTTTGACATCGGTCAAAGCGGACGCATCGCAGCGGGCGCATAGCATGGCTCATCACCAAGGAGCCCCGCCATGAGCCAGCATATTCCCGCCAGCGCCTTTCGCACCGATCGCGCCCCCGCGCCCGTCGCGGCGATCGCCGACCACCAGGTCGCCGTCGTCCGCAGCTTCGACCTGCCGACGCGGCTGTTCGGCGCGACCGTCGCGCTCTATTTCGCCTTCCTCGGCGTGATGGCCGCGACCTTTGCCGACAGGGGGCTGGCGATCCCGATGGCGATCTTTGCCGTCACCATCGCCATGGCCTTCGGCACCCCCGCGATGTGGGTGCGGATGCAGCCCGGCCATGCCGCGAGGCCGATAAGCTGGAACGCCTTCATGCGCGACGGCATCGAGACGCTGACTGGGCGCCTCGACGGCGCGGGGGCCGCCGCGCAAGTGCTTGTCCTGCCCGTGCTGATTTTGGGGTGGGGCCTCATCGTCGCGGCGATCGTCGCGACGCTCTAGTCGGCCAACAGCGCGGACAAGGCCGGCGCGTCGCGGACTTCGAGCCCGCGCGCGCCGTGCCGCGTTATCAGGCCCGCCTCCTCGAGCGCTCCCAATTGACGGCTCACCGTCTCGATGCTGATGCCGAGCAGCGCCGCCATTTCGCCGCGCGTCAGCGGCAGGTCGAAGGTGGCGGCGGGCGAGCAGGGCGCGGGGCCCGCCGCATCGGCGAGCGCGAGGATCAGCCCGGCGACCTTCGCCTCGGCCTTGCGCCGCCCGACGAGGTCGAGCAAGGCGCGCGTTTCGGACGCCGCCTTCATCGCACGCCGCGCGACCCCGGCGGCGAGCCGCGGGTTCTCCGCCACCATTCGGGCATAGTCGCTGCGCGGAAAAATGCAGACGCGCGCCGCGCCCGCGGCGGTGACCTCGCAATCGTCGGGCGCCGCAAAAATCTCGCCCGCGAAGCCCGCGGGGTGGATCAGCGCGACGACGCGCTCGACCCCGTCGGCGTCGGTGCGCGCGACCTTGAGCACCCCCGAGAGCAAGGTCGCGCAGGCGCTGTCGTCGCCCGGCGCGAACAGCATCTCGCCACGCACGAGGTCGCGGTGCCGCCCCAGCCGCGCGAGCTCGGCGCGCTCGCCGTCGGGGAGTGCAGCGCAAGCGGCGCGATCGCGCACGGGGCAGCCGGCGCAGTCGAGGGCGTCGCTGGTCATACCGGCGCCTTTGTCTTGGGGATCAGGGTAAAGCGCGGCGGGTTGATCGACTTCACGTTCAGGCAGCTCTCACCGGTATGAAAACGATAGTGCATCGCCCGGTCGTTGATCGTCCGCCACATTTCCGACTGTTGCGCCTCGAATGGATCGCCGTCGACGCGATAGGCGAAATGGTCGGCGACGAGGCCCTGCCACCGCTCGGGTTCGCTTTCGGTCGAGATCGCCATATCGTCGAGAATGCGGACGATGCAGTCATTCGGAAAATGGATCTGCAGAATGCAATCGGGCTGCTGCCAAAGGTCGAACCAGATGAACGTGCCCTGCCCGTCACAGCGGACGGCGACGCCGCCATCGGGCTGCACCGGTTCGGGGAAGCCCATATCGATCGGATAAAAGCGGATGGGCGCGCCGCTGGCGTTGGGCTCGGTCATTCGATCATCGCCTCGACCGTGTCGTGCGGATAGAGGATGAACTCGCGGTAGAGGCGGTAGTGCGCGGTGTCCTCGAGCGTCGTCGGCTGGATCGCAAAAGGATCGATCTGCCACAGGTCGGCGTCGGGCAAAGCCATCAGGATCGGCGAATGCGTCGCCATGATGACCTGCGCGTTGCCGAGCCGTTGCATGCGACGAAGCAGCTTGAGGAAATCGAACTGCCGCGACGGCGAGAGCGCCGATTCGGGCTCGTCGAATATATAGATGCCCTGCCGGTCGGCGCGTTCCTCGAAATAGTTCAGGAACCCTTCGCCGTGCGACCAAGAGAGATAATCGGGCGGGGCGGCTCCGACATCATGCGCCGCTTCATCGACGTATCGAGCCAGCGAAAAGAAGGTTTCGGCGCGGAAAAAGAAGCCCTGCCCGACCTTGGGAAGCCATCCGCCCCGCAGCGCGTCGGCCAGCGCACCGCCGTCGCTGCCCGAAATGCTCGACGCCTGGACCGCGCGGTGGCCGTAGCCCCCGCCCCCCTCGCTGAAGCCGGCCAGAACCGCGATCGCTTCGAGCAAGGTGGATTTCCCGGACCCGTTCTCGCCGACCAGGATCGTGACCGGACGTTCGAAGCGCAGCTCGAAATCGGGGTCGGCGAACAGGGGAATGTTGAAGGGGTAGCGATCGGGATCGGGCGCGCCGCCTGTTTCGTCGCCGGCCTCGCGCCGCCAGACGCGTCGCAAATAGGGAGGTGGAAGTTTTGACCGGGATTCCGCCCGCGCCATCAGGGCACCAGCACCGTGTCGCGCGGCTCGGGCAGCATCGCCGGATAGTCGAGCGTATAATGCAGCCCGCGGCTTTCCTTGCGGTGGAGCGCGCTTTTCACGATCAGCTCGGCGCATTGGAGCAGGTTGCGTAGCTCGATCAGGTCGGTGGTGACGCGGAAATGGCCGTAATAATCCTCGACCTCGTGCGTCATCATGTCGATGCGGTGCCGCGCGCGTTCCAGCCTTTTGGTGGTGCGCACGATGCCGACATAGTTCCACATGAAGCGGCGGATTTCGGTCCAGTTCTGCTTGATGATCACCTCTTCGTCGGAGTCGGTGACGCGGCTTTCGTCCCAGGCGCGGATCGGCGGCGGGGGTTCGAGCGCGTCCCAGCGGGCGATGATGTCCTTCGCCGCCGCCTCACCGAAGACGAAGCACTCGAGCAGCGAGTTCGACGCGAGGCGATTGGCGCCGTGGAGCCCGCTCTCGGTGCACTCGCCCGCCGCATACAAGCCGGGCAGGTCGGTGCGACCGTCCAAATCGATGAGGATGCCGCCGCAGGTATAATGCTGCGCGGGCACCACCGGGATCGGCTGCTTCGTCATGTCGATGCCCAGCGTCAGCAGCTTGTCGTAGATGTTCGGGAAATGGCCCGCCACAAAATCGGGGTCGAGGTGGCTGATGTCGAGATGGACATAGTCGAGCCCGTAGCGCTTGATCTGGTCGTCGTTCGCCCTCGCCACCACGTCGCGCGGCGCGAGTTCGGCACGCGCGTCGTAATCGGGCATGTAGCGGTGCCCGGTGCCGGGATGCTTCAATATGCCGCCCTCCCCGCGCACCGCCTCGGTAATCAGGAAATTCTTGACGTCGAGATTGTAGAGGCAGGTCGGGTGGAACTGCATCATCTCCATGTTCGAGACGCGGCAGCCCGCGCGCCACGCCATGGCGATGCCGTCGCCGGTCGCCCCTCTTGGGGCCGTGGAGAATTGATAGACGCGCCCCGCGCCGCCGCTCGCGAGGATCGTCGCACGGCCGACATGCGCGCGCACTTTGCCGCTCTTCTCGTCGAGCGCATAGACGCCCCAAACGCGGCCCGAGCCCGAATAACGCTCCTCGTGGCGCCCCGTGATCAGGTCGATGCACGCCTGCCCCGGCAGCAAAGTGATGTTCGGATGCGCCTCGGCGGTCTTCAATAAAGCCGCCTGCACCGCCCAGCCGGTCGCGTCGTCGACATGGACGATGCGCCGATGCGAATGGCCGCCCTCGCGCGTCAGATGGAGCGCATCGCTGTCCTTGTTGAAGGGCACGCCCATCTCGACCAGCCGCTCGATCGACGCGGGCGCGTTTTCGACGACAAACTCGACCGTCTCGCGCCGGTTGAGCCCCGCGCCCGCGACCATCGTGTCCTCGATATGGTTCTCGAAGGTGTCGCCCGCGTCGAGCACCGCGGCGATCCCGCCCTGTGCCCAGGCGGTCGACCCGCCGGTGAGCTCGCCCTTGGCGAGCACGAGCACGCGGCAATGATCGGCGAGCGCGATCGCGGCGGTCAGCCCCGCGGCGCCCGAGCCGACGATGATGACGTCGTGGGGGGTGGTCTCAGCCATTCGCCGCGCGCGTCAGGTTGAGGAAGACGTCCTCGAGGTCGGCTTCGCGGGTCGAGACGTCGACGATGCCATGGCCCATCGCATTCACCGCGGCGAGCACTTCGCCCGCATTGACGCGGTCCTTGTTGTAGTGAATCGCGAGACCGCGCTCGCCCTCGCGCTCGACCTTGTCGAAGGCGGCGTGCGAGGGCAGCTCGGTGACGTCGGCATCGAGCGTCACGACGACGATCTTCTCGCGCGCCATGTCGACCAGCTCGCGCGTCGGCTTGTTCGCGATCAGCTTGCCATGGTTGATGATCGCGATGCGGTCGCAGAGCTGCTCGGCTTCCTCGAGATAATGCGTCGTGAGCACCACGGTGACGCCACGATCGTTCAGCGACTGCACATATTCCCAGAGCTGCTGGCGGAGCTCGATGTCGACCCCCGCGGTGGGCTCGTCGAGCACGATGATCGGCGGCGAATGGACCATCGCCTTGGCGACGAGCAGGCGGCGCTTCATGCCCCCCGATAGCGTGCGCGCATAGGCGTCGCGCTTGTCGGTGAGGTGGACCGCGGCGAGCAGTTCGTCCGAAATGCGCTTGCCCTTGGGCACGCCGTAGAGCCCCGCCTGGTTCTCGAGCGTCTCATAGGGCGTGAAAAAGGGATCGAAGACGATTTCCTGCGGCACGATGCCGATCGAATATTTGGCGTTGCGCGGATCGGCGTCGATGTCGAAGCCCCAGATGCTCGCCGACCCCGCGGTCTTGTTGACCAGCCCCGCGAGGATATTGATCAGGGTCGACTTGCCCGCGCCGTTCGGCCCGAGCAGCCCGAAAATCTGTCCGCGCGGCACGTCGAAGCTGACATTGTCGAGCGCCTGCTTACCGCCGGCATAGGTTTTGGAGACGGCGTCGATGCGGATGGCGGCTTCGGTCATGGCCGCCTCCATAGCCGCGCGCAGGCGCCCGCGAAAGCCCGTGTTCCGGCAAGGAAATCTTTACCATGGCGAGTAAGCATATTTTCTCACCTTGGCGCTATCGGGGTCGATGTGAGGACCAGACACACCCTATGCCCGCCGCATTCCCGGCGCGGCCTCGCTGCCATTGCGCTCGCTTTTGCGGCGTTCGCCGCCCCGTCGGCGCACGCGCAGAACAATGCGCAGGGCGAAGCCGAAGCCATCGTGCTGCGGCCCCTCTCCTTCTTCAAGGTTAACGACCTCGACTTCGGCGATATCATCGCGTCGACGACCGCGGGCACCGTGCGCCTCTATCCCGACGGATCGCGCACGCGCACCGGCGGGGTGACGCTGGCGGGGTCGGACGGCGAACCCGCGCGCTTCGCGGGGCTCGGCACCTACAATCGCGAGGTCAGCATCTCGCTCGGCGCGAACCAGATCTGGATCACCGGGCCGGGGGCGCAGATGCGCGTGCGCAATTTCGAGATCGGGTCGACCCCGACCGCGATATTGTCGACGACGCCGACGCGCTTCCGCATCGCGAACACGCTCGGCAGCTATAATTTCCCGGTCGGCGCGACGCTCGACGTCAACGCCAACCAGGCGCCGGGCGACTATGCCGGCAGCTTCACCATCACGCTCAACTATCTGTGATCGCCGCCATGTGGGGAGACGGCACCGGGGGACCACTGGCGCGTTTCGGGGGATATGCGCTTGCCGGTGCCGTCATGGCGGCGTTTGGAACGGTACCGGCGACGGCGCAGCAGGCACAGGGCCAGGCCAGCGCCCTCGTCCTCGAGCCGATGTCGTTGACCAATGTCGAACAGCTCGATTTCGGGTCGATCATCCCGTCGGCGACGATCGGTTATGTCGTCGTCGATCCCGGCGGGGCGGTCACCACATCGGGCGGGGTGATCGCGGCGTCGGGCGACGCGCGGCCCGCGCGCTTCGCGGGCCAAGGCAGCGCCAACCGCGTCGTCATCAAGACCGGGTCGAACGAGATTTTCCTGACCGGCCCGGGCGCCCCGATGCGCGTCGACGATTTCGCAATCGGCGCGCTGAGCGGCCTGTCGCAGATCGGCAACGGCAACAACTACCGCATCACCGGCGCCAACGGCATCGTCGGCTTTGCGGTCGGCGGCCGGTTGCGCGTCAACGCCAATCAGGCCGAAGGCGAATATAGCGGCAGCTTTTCGGTCACCTTCAACTATCAATAGGGCGCGCAGACCCGATTGCCCGCCGCCCGCGCGCTTGCTATGGGCGCGGTCGATGACCCAGAGCGCTCCCGAAACGATCCGCACGCCCAAGACCCGCATCGCCTGCGACGGCACCGGCGACGGCCTCGCCGACGCCGCGCTCGGCCACCCGCGCGTGTGGCTGGAGATCGACACCGACGAGGGTTTCGCCGACTGCGGCTATTGCGACCGGCGCTTCATCCTGATCGGCGGGGTCGCCGACAAGGGTTGACACGAGTCCCTTCTCCCTTGATGGGAGAAGGATACGCAGCCTTGGTCGCGCAGCGGCCTAGGCGAAGTTGGATGAGGGTGATACCGCATCCTGGCGCCGCCGGTTTCAGGCCGAGACCACACCCCCACCGCTGCGACTAAGCGACTACGTCGCCAAGTCTCGCTGCCCCCCCCATCGAGGGGGAGGGCAAGTTACCCAAGGCGTAAACGCCGCCTTTACCAAGCCGACGCATCATCGATTCACACCCTGCTGGCATAGTCTGTGCCAGACAGGAGCAGAATCGTGGGGATTCGAGGGACCAGCCACTGTCGGGCCGCCGTGCGCGGCCCGACCATCGCCGCAGCGCTGATCGCGCTCTGCGCACCCGCGCAGGCGGCCGACTATAACGGCACCACCACCGCGACCGTCGTCCGGCCCAACACGCTGGTGAAGACCGACGATCTCGATTTCGGCACGCTCGTCAGCGGCACCACCGGCGGCACCGTCACGATCAACGCGGTCACCGGCGCGCGCACGACGAGCGGCGGCACGACCCCGGTCGGCGCGGGGTTCCAGCGCGCGCAGTTTCAGGGCACCGGCGGCATCCTGCTGATCACCGTGTCGGGCAGCACCTCGGTCACGCTCACCCGCGCCGGCGGCGGTGCGGCGCCGATGACCGCGACCTTGGTGCGCGCCGCGAGCACCAGCGGCGGCGGCATCGCGCTGCTCGGCTCGACACTGCTGCCGAGCGGGGTGCAGACCTATTATATCGGCGGCACGCTGACTGTCCCCGCGAACCAGCCCGAGGGCGACTACAGCGGGACCTTCACGCTGACGGTGAATTATCTGTAGCCGACGCTGCACGCGAAACGGACGTCGCCATATTTCGCGCAAAGACGCAAAGACACAAAGAAGTTGCGTCTGCCGCGAAGCGGCCTTTCCCTTTACACCTCGACATAGAGCGCACCGCTTTAAGACCAATGGGCCTGGCGGCCCGCGCCGGCCTCTTCGTGTCTTTGCGTCTTTGCGCGAAACCCTTTTCCAGACCTCGCAAGCAAGGAAGCTTTGCGCAGCGGCAAGCGCCTCCCTATATCGGCGGCATGACTAGCCCCACCGATCCCCGCCGCTTCCTCTATCGCGCCGATGCGCTCGACCCCGATCTGGCGCAGGCGCTCGCGCGCGAGGCGCTGGCGCAGGCCGACGACGGCGAGCTCTACCTGCAGTACCGCGCGACCGAGAGCTTCGGCTTCGACGACGGGCGTTTGAAAACGGCGGACTATTCGACCGATGCCGGCTTCGGCCTGCGCGCGGTGTCGGGCGAGATGACGGGCTTTGCGCATGCCAGCGAGATCAGCGCCGGGGCGATCCGCCGCGCCGCCGAAACGCTCGCTTTGCTCGACCCCGCGGCCCAGGCACCCGCCGGGCCGCCCGCGCGCACCAACCGCCACCTCTATGACGAAGCCAACCCGCTCGACCTCATCCCCTTCGCGAAGAAAGTCGCGCTGTGCCAGGAGGTCGACGCCGCCGCGCGCGCGCGCGACCCGCGCGTCGTCCAGGTCTCGGTCGCGCTCGCGGGCAGCTGGTCGGTGGTCGAGATCGTCCGCGCCGACGGCTTCCTCGCGACCGACATCCGCCCGCTCGTCCGCCTCAACGTCTCGATCGTGGTCGAAGAGAACGGTCGACGCGAGAGCGGCTATTTCGGCCTCGGCGGCCGTTACATGTACGACCATCTGTTCGAGCCCGAGCAGTGGAACCGCGCGATCGACGAGGCGCTGAGCCAAGCGCTGGTCAACCTCCGCGCCGTCGACGCCCCCGCGGGCGAATTCACCGTGCTGCTCGGCCCCGGCTGGCCCGGCGTGCTGCTCCACGAAGCCGTGGGGCATGGGCTCGAGGGCGATTTCAACCGCAAGGGCACCAGCGCCTTTTCGGGCCGCATCGGCCAGCGCGTCGCCGCGCCCGGCGTGACCGTGGTCGACGACGGCAGCATCGCGCAGCGCCGCGGCTCGCTGAGCATCGACGACGAGGGCACCCCGACGCAGGAGAATATCCTGATCGAGGACGGCATTTTGAAGGCCTATATGCAGGACCGGCTGAACGCGCGGCTGATGGGCGTCGCGCCGACCGGCAACGGCCGCCGCGAGAGCTTCGCGCACGCGCCGATGCCGCGGATGACCAACACCTTCATGCGCGGCGGCAGCGACGACCCCGCCGAGCTCTTGAGCCGCGTCAAGAACGGCATCTTCGCCAAGAGCTTCGGCGGCGGGCAGGTCGACATCGTGTCGGGCAAGTTCGTCTTCAGCTGCACCGAGGCTTACAAGATCGAGAATGGCAAGCTCGGCGATTCGATCAAGGGCGCGACGCTGATCGGCGACGGGCCGAGCGTGCTGACGAAAGTGCTCGGTATCGGCAACGACATGGCGCTCGACGAAGGCATCGGCGTCTGCGGCAAGGGCGGTCAGAGCGTCCCCGCGGGCGTCGGCCAGCCGACGCTTCTCGTGGGCGGACTGACCGTGGGCGGGACGGCTTAGAACTCCTTCCCCCTCGATGGGGGAAGGATACGGAGCCTTGCGCCTTTGGCGTTAGGCGAAGTTGGATGAGGGTGATGGTGCGTCATGGCACCGTCGCTTCGGGCCGAGAGCGCACCCCCACCGCTGCGACTAACGAACAAGTTCGTAAGTCTCGCTGCCTCCCCCATCGAGGGGGAGGATTGACGCTGTGATCCCGCTCACTTGGCGCGCCGCATCGCTGCGCCTATACCCGCCTCAAACATAAAGCAGAATCGGGTCGCATGAGTTTTTCCGCCGGGGCTTTCGCCTCCGGTCGCAGGGAGGAATTATGCGTACGACTTTTCGATTGACCTCGGTCGCGGTGATCGCCGCGATGCTGAGCGCGCCCGTCGCGGCGCAAAAGAGCACCGGTCCCAAGGAACGCTACGAGATGGACGCCGCGACGATGTCGGGCTTCGCCGCGATGGGCGGCGGGAAAGGCGGCATGGGCGGCGCGATGAGCATGATGTTCGGCGGCGGGCCCGACAGCGCGCTCGCGCGCCAGCTGTTCCTGCGCCTCGGTTCGAACGAGCTGCCGACCGCGCCGCCGCCGAAAGGCGACCATTTCTTCCTGCCGCAGGCCAAGCTCGGCAAATCGGTGCCGCTGATCGCCCCCGAACGCAAGCCGGCCGACTATCCCTATGAATTCGAACGCCCCAAGGGTCGGCTTCTCCTCTATTGGGGCTGCGGCGCCAAGGCCGGGCCGGGCCAGCCGGTGATCATCGATTTCGCCAAGGTCGCCGCCGGGCAGATGCCGCCAAACCTCTTCTCGAGCGCGGTGCCGGTCGTGCGCGAAGTATCGCCCGAGAACAGCAAATCCTATGCCGAATGGCCGAACGGCAAGTCGGCCAAGATGCCCGCGAAAGACAGCAGCCTGCTCGGCGCACACCGCGTCGCGAGCAATTTCGGCAATGACATCAACTTCACACTCGCGCAGGATTATATGCCCGCGCTGCAGGCCTCGACCGGCGACAATGCCGACGGATCGGTGACGATCCGCTGGAACCCGGTGACCAATGCGACGGGCTATGCCGCCTGGACGATCGGCGGGATGGGCAATGGCAATGGCAAGAACGACGTCGGCGACATCGTCTGGTGGTCGAGCAGCGCGACCAAGGAATTCGGTGGCGGCCTCTGGGACTGGCTGCCGCCCTCGGTCGTTGCGAACCTGATCACCAGGAAGATCGTGATGCCGCCGTCGCAGACGACGTGCCAAATCCCCGCCGAGGTCAAGAAGGCGTCGGGCGAATTCATGATGGGCAACCTCAACGCCTTCGGCCCCGAGGCCAATTTCTCCTACCCGCCCAAGCCGGCGACCGGCGTGTGGAACATCGACTGGACCGCGAAGGTGCGTTTCCGTTCGTACACGATGCTGATGGTCGGCGCCGATTTCGGCGGCATGAGCGGCGGCGGGTCGAGCAGCAGCGGCGAGAACTCGGCCCCGGCGAAAAAGAAGAAATGCAAGGGCCCGCTCGGCATTCCGCTGCCCGACGCGGCCTGCTGAGGCGGAGCGCGAACGGACGCGGGTCCGAGTCAGTTGCCGTTCAGACGAAGCGCCCTATATCGACGATAGAGGGTGTGTGTCGAATGACAGGAGTCGAACCATGCGTCCGTTTATTGCAACCATCATCGCCGCAGCCGCGATCGCCGCAGCGCCCGCCAGCGCCAGGGAAAAGCTGAGCCCCGAGGCTCAGCTCGACAAGATGCTCGACGGCCGCGTAGCGGGCGAACCGCAGAATTGCATCAGCCTTTCGTCGGCGCGCAGCTCGACGATCATCGACGGCACCGCGATCGTCTATCGCGCCGGCAGCACCCTGTGGGTCAACCGGCCGAAAGGCGGCGCCGAGTCGCTCGACGACGACGATATCCTCGTCACCAAGACGACCGGCAGCCAGCTGTGCAGCATCGACGCGGTGCAGCTCGTCGACCGCACGAGCCATATGTACAGCGGCTTCGTCTCGCTGGGCGATTTCGTGCCGTACCGCCGCGTGAAGGGCGAGTAAGCCAGACCGTCCTGCTTATGCGTTCTGCGAAGCGATCCGGGGTTGCACGAAGCGCCCCGGATTGCTTCGCTGCGCGCCATGACCGACGATAGCCGAACCCCCGCCCCGCCCGCCGACTGGCCGGCGCAGCTCCTGACCTTCTGGTTCGATGCCCATGGCATGGACGACTGGTACGGCGGCGGGCCCGATTTCGACGACGCGGTGCGAAGCCTCGCCGCCGACTGGCACGACGCGCTGCGCGCGTTGCCCGCCGAGACCTTCCTCACCGATCCCGACACCGCGCTCGCCGCGGCGATCCTGTTCGACCAGGTCCCGCGCAACATTCACCGCGGCCACGCCGACGCCTTTGCGACCGACAGCCTGGCGCGCGCGATCGCGCGCGGCATCGTCGCGAAAGGCTGGGACCGCGACTGGCCCGACGAACGGCGGCAATTCGCCTACCTCCCCTTCGAGCATAGCGAGGATATCGCCGACCAGCGCGAATCGCTGCGGCTGATGGGCCAGCTCGCCGATCCGCTGTTCGCGGATTATGCGCAGAAGCATTTCGAGATGATCGACCGCTTCGGGCGTTTCCCGCACCGCAACGCCGCGCTCGGCCGTGCGACGCGTCCCGAGGAGCAGGCGGCGATAGAAGAGGGCAGCCATTGGTGATAGGAGCGGCGCGGACCGACGCGGAGCGCAAGACCATGGCCGACTTCACCGACACGCTGACCGACAAGCATATCGCCTTCATCGAAAAACAGCCGATCTTCTTCACCGCGACCGCGGCCGACGAAGGCCGGATCAACCTGTCGCCCAAAGGCTATGCCGACACCTTTCGCACCCTGTCCGAGAGCCGGGTCGCCTATCTCGACTTTGGCGGATCGGGGAACGAGACGCACGCGCATCTGGCGGCGGACGGGCGGATCACGATCATGTTCTGCGCCTTCGACCGCACGGCGCTGATCCTGCGCATCTACGGCCGCGGGCGCGCGGTGCTGCCGCAGGACGCCGAGTGGGACGCGGTCGCGGCGCATTTCACCTTGCTCCCCGGCACGCGCCAGATCTTCGTGATCGACGTCGAGAGCGTGCAGACCAGCTGCGGCTGGGGCGTGCCGATGATGGAGCTCAGCCACGAGCGCGACACGCTGCAGAAATATCATCGCCAAGCCGATCCCGTGCTGTGGGTCGAGAAGTTCAAGGAGCGCACGAAGAGCATCGACGGCCTGCCGACGCGTCCCACCGATCGCTTCATTACCGGCTGATGGCGCTCGTCGAACTGGTGCGGCTGCCCAACGGCGCCGAGGCGGAACTGCTGCGCGGCCGCCTCGAAAGCGCGGGCGTGCACGCGGTGTGCTTCGACGCGGGCATGAATATCGCCGAGAGCGTCGGCCTGCTGATCCCGGTACGCGTGATGGTGCTGGGCGAGGATCTGGCCGAAGCGCAGGCCTTGATGGCGGAGTTCGAAGGCGATTAGGTGCAACCCTACGCCCCGCCCGTTCGTCCTGATCCCATAGGACAAGATAGAAAGCCCGCCGCTCCCCCGCCATGATCAAGGTCGCCAGTTACAATATGCGCAAGGGCATCGGGCTCGACCGGCGCCGCGATCCCGGGCGGGTGCTGTCGGTGCTGCGCGAACTCGACGCCGATGTCGTCGCGCTGCAGGAGGCCGACCGCCGCTTCGGCACCCGCGCGAGTGCGATCCCGCCGCATATGTTCGAGGAACATAGCGACTATGTTCCCGTCGACCTGCTCGGCGGCCGCCCCTATGCGATCGGCTGGCACGGCAATGCGCTGCTCGTGCGCAAGGGCGTCGCGGTCGAGGAAAGCCATGCGCTGCACCTGCCGACGCTCGAACCCAGGGGCGCCGTGGCGGCGACGCTGCGCATCGGCGACACGCGGTTGCGGGTGGTCGGCATGCACCTCGACATTTCGGGGCTGCGGCGGCGGCAACAGGCGCGCGCGATCCTGCACCATGTGTCGGAAGGTGAGGAATTGCCGACGATCCTGATGGGCGATTGCAACGAGTGGCGCAACCAGGGCGGCTGCCTCCATGATTTCGGCGAACGTCACCGGCTGGTCGAGACCGGCCACAGCTTCCATAGCCGCCGCCCGGTCGCCAAGCTCGACCGCATCTTCGCCTCGCCCGACCTGCAACCGGTCGACGCCGGGGTGCATCGCAGCGCACTCGCGGCGCGCGCGTCGGACCATCTGCCGATCTGGGCACGGTTCGAGCGGGCCTAGAGAACTCCCCCTCCTCTTCAGAGGAGGGGTAGCGAGACTTGCCAGCTTGCTGGCTTAGTCGCAGCGGGGTGGTGTCGGCGTCCTGCGCGCTATCGCGCGCCACCACCCCAACCCCTCCTCTGAAGAGGAGGGACTTACCTATCATCCTGCCCAAAAAACAGGCACAGCGCTGCCTCGCCTGCCCATTGGAGTGACTCAATCGGTCGCCCGCCCGCCCGATTCCGTCACAAAATGTTAACTTATCCCGCCCGCGCGCAATCTGGCACGGCTGTTGCACTGCAACATCTGCCAATAAGCAAAAGGGGGCGTCATGAAGCTGATCCTGGCTATCATCAAACCGTTCAAGCTCGACGAGGTGCGCGAAGCCCTCACCGGGCTGGGCATCGCCGGAATGACCGTGACCGAAGTCAAGGGCTTCGGCCGGCAAAAGGGCCAAACCGAAATCTACCGCGGCGCGGAATATGCCACCAACATGGTGCCAAAGGTGAAGATCGAGCTCGTCTGCGACGACTCGCTCGCACCGCGGGTCGTCGAGACGCTGCAGCAAAGCGCCGGAACCGGGTCGATCGGCGACGGCAAGATTTTCGTGCTCGACGTCGGTCAGGCCGTGCGCATCCGCACCGGCGAGACCGGCGAAGCGGCACTGTAATGATAAAGGGGGAAGCAATGAACTTCGCAAACAAGATTGCGGCGGGAGCCGGGGCCGCGGGCCTCGCGCTCTTCGCCGCGCTGCCCGTCTGGGCGCAGGAAGCGGCGACCGCCGCCGCGGCCCCGGCCGCCGAAGCGGCGCCGCCCGCCCCGTTCGTGCCGACCGCCGAAATGGTCAACAAGGGCGACGTCGCGTGGATGCTCGTCGCCTCGGCGCTGGTGCTGATGATGTCGGTGCCCGCGCTGGCGCTCTTCTACGGCGGCCTCGTCCGCGCCAAGAACATGCTGTCGGTGCTGATGCAGGTGCTGACGATCGTCTGCGTCGCGGCGCTGGTCTGGTTCAGCTGGGGCTATTCGATGGCCTTCACCTCGACCGGCACGCCCTTCCCTTCGCTGTTCGGCGGGCTCGACAAGGCGTTCCTCGCGGGCGTCGACGTCAACACCTTCGCAGCGACCTTCTCGAACGGGGTCTACCTCCCCGAATATGTGTTCGTGATCTTCCAGATGACCTTCGCCTGCATCACGCCGGCGCTGATCGTCGGGGCGTTTGCGGAACGCGTGAAGTTCACGCCGCTGATCATCTTCACGGTGCTGTGGCTGACGCTCGCCTATTTCCCGATCGCCCACATGGTCTGGTACTGGGCCGGCCCGGACTTCCTGCACGCCGCGCCGACCGACATGGGCCTGCTGTGGGGCTGGGGCGCGCTCGACTTCGCCGGCGGCACCGTCGTCCACATCAACGCGGGCATCGCCGGCCTGGTCGGCTGTATCGTGATCGGTCCGCGCCTCGGCTACAACACCGAACCGATGCCTCCGCACAATCTGGTCATGACGATGATCGGGGCCTCCTTGCTGTGGATCGGCTGGTTCGGCTTCAACGCCGGCTCGGGTCTCGAAGCCAATGCCTTCGGTGCGCTGGCCTTCATCAACACGCTGGTTGCCACGGCAGCGGCGGGTGCGGCCTGGGCGATCATCGAGCAGGTCGTGCACAAGAAGCCGTCGCTGCTGGGTGCCGCCTCGGGCGTCGTCACCGGTCTGGTCGCGATCACCCCGGCGGCGGGCTTCGCCCACCCCGGCACCGCGATCATCCTCGGCGCGGTCGCCTCGCTGGTCTGCTTCTTCTTCGTCACCACGGTGAAGAAGAAACTGAAATATGACGACTCGCTCGACGTGTTCGGCATCCACGCGGTCGGCGGCATCGTCGGCGCGATCGGCACCGGCTTCGTCGCCAACCCCGCCTGGGGCGGCCAGGGCTGGATCGACTATACCGCGCCCGTCGCCAAGGCCGGCGAGTTCGACCTCGGGGGGCAGGTGATGACCCAGCTCTGGGCGGTCGGCACCACCATCGTGTGGACCGGCGTGGTCAGCGCAGTGCTGTTCCTCGCGCTCAAATACACCATCGGCCTGCGCCCGTCGAAAGACGTCGAGCAGGAAGGGCTCGACCTCGCAGAGCACGGCGAGCGCGCCTATAATATGTAACGAGACTGGACACCCGCCGCCGCTCTCTCCTCTCCAAAATGGCGGCGGGGTCCAAACCGGGTTCCTCCTGCGAACCACTGGCCGGGGCATGTCCCCGGCCTCTTTTTTTGGATTGTGGCCGGGACGGCCACGGGCCGGGGCATGCCCCCCGGCCTGTTTTTTTTGATCGCGACCGGGGCGGCCAAGGCGAATTGGTCTGTGGCCGCGATGCAACAGCGCCCGGTAATTATCTTACGCGCGATTCGGACCCCATTGCGAATTTGTGACAACAGGCGCACTCCTCCCGCCGCGACGAAGCAACATAGCTTCGCGCCCCTTGTGAGGAGAACAATCATGCATGCTCGCACGACGCTGCTGGCCGGGCTTTCGACGCTCGCGCTGGCCGCTATTGGCACGCCCGCCTTTGCGCAGGACACCGCCGCAGCCGAAGAAGACGACAGCAACATCATCATCGTCACCGCGACGAAGCGCGACGCCAATATCCAGGACGTCCCCTTCTCGATCAACGCCCAGACCGCCGAGGATATCCAGAAATCGGGCGCGGTGACGCTCGAGGATCTGTCGCGCAACGTCGCGGGCCTCTCGGTCCAGAACCTCGGGCCCGGCCAGAGCCAGGTGTCGGTGCGCGGCGTCTCGGCGGGCCAGGTCGTGCGCGACCAGCCGGGGGTCAAGGAACAGGTCGGCGTCTATCTCGACGAAAGCGTGATCTCGCTCTCGCTCTTCACCCCTGACATCGACCTTTACGACCTCAACCGCGTCGAAACGCTGCGCGGCCCGCAGGGCACGCTCTTCGGCTCGGGGTCGGTCGGCGGCACGATCCGCTACATCACCAACCAGCCCAAGCTCGGCACGACCGAAGGCAGCGTCGAGGCGAACCTCAACCTCGTCGACGGCGACGATATCGGCGGCCATATCAAGGGCGCGATCAACCTGCCGCTCGGCGATACCGCCGCGGTGCGCGCGGTCGGCTATTACACGCGCTACGGCGGCTTCATCAACGCGGTCGGCCCGGCGGGCGGCGACGACGTCAACAGCGGCGAACGCTATGGCGGCCGCATCGCGCTGACCTTCGAGCCGAGCGACAATCTGTCGATCACCCCGCGCGTCGTCTATCAGAAGGTCAAGGCCGACGGCTTCAACCGCCAGGAGGTCTATAATCTCTACGGCAACCGCTTCACTACCACGCGGCCGCAGGTGATCTACGACGAGCGCGAGCAATATCTGCTGCTGCGCGAGGCGTTCGAGGACGAGACGCTGATCGCCGACCTCAAGATCGACGTCGGTCTCGGCGGCGCCAAGCTGACCTCGGTGACCAGCTATATCAACCGCGACATCTTGGTCAGCCGCGATGCGAGCGCGCTCACCGGCTCGGTCTCGGTCGACCTCGGCTTCCCCACCGCGGGCGTGCTGCTGCCGTCGAACCTGGTCGATACCACCGACCTCGAGACCTGGACGCAGGAAGTCCGCGTCGCATCGGACAACGACAGTCCCTTCCAGTGGGTGCTCGGCGCCTTCTATTCGAAGATCGACCGCGTCTATGCCCAGCGTCTGCCGACCCCCGGCTACGACGCCGTGACCGACGCGACGCTCGGCGCCGGCACCGCGGCGGCGACGCGCAACGGCTTCCCGGCCGATTCGCCCTACAACGCCGATCTGCCCTATGATATCAAGCAGTTCGCGGTGTTCGGCGAAATCAGCTACGACATCACCGATGCCTTCACCGCGACCGCGGGCGGCCGTTACTACGACTTCAAGGAGACGCGCAGCTTCAAGTCGGGCGGGCTCTTCTCGAACCTCGACAACCGCACCGACAGCACCAAGTCGAGCGGCTTCACCCCGCGCTTCCTGCTCTCCTACGAGGCGAGCGACGATGTCACGATCAACGCGCAGGCGTCGAAGGGCTTCCGCCTCGGCGGGGTCAACGATCCGCTCAACCTGCCGCTTTGCTCGCCGAGCGACGCGGCGCTGTTCGGCGGTTTCCAGAGCTATGACGACGAATCGCTGTGGAACTACGAACTCGGCATGAAGGCGCAGGGCCGCGGGGTCACCTTCAACGCCGCCGCCTTCTACAACGACATCCGCAACCTGCAGGTCACGCTCGACGCCGGCACCTGCTCGTCGCGCATCGTCTTCAACGTGCCCAAGGCGCATTCGATGGGGATCGAGATCGAGGCCGGCTTCCAGCCCGCCGACGGGCTCGACTTCAACCTGTCGGGCAGCCTGATCGAGGCCGAGTTCGACACGACGCTGCCCGCGCCGCTGACGATCCCGACCGGCATCCGCGAAGGCAACCGCCTGCCGTCGGTGCCCAAGATCCAGCTGTCGGCCTCGGGCAGCTACGAATGGGCGATGGGCGACGGCGCAGACATGTATGTCTCGGCCTCGGTCCAGCATGTCGGCACGCGGTTCACCCAGCCGGCGGACCAGGAAATCGACCCGCGCACCTTCGTCCACGGCCTGCCCTTCGGCGGCGCCCCGGCGAATGCTTCGACCACGGTCGACCTCGAGCTGCCGAGCTACCAGCTCGTCAACCTCAGCGCCGGGGTCGATTTCGACAGCGGGCTGTCGCTGGTCGTCTATGTGAACAACCTGTTCGACGAAAATGCGCTGCTCTCGTTCGACCGCGAACGCGGCGGGCGCGCGCGCCTCGGCTACACCGTCGGCCAGCCGCGCACGATCGGCATCACCGCACGCCAGAGCTTCTGACGCGCACAAAAAAGGGCGGGTTCCAGCCTTCGGAACCCGCCCTTTTTGCTGCCCGAAAAATAGGCAGTGGTGATGCAAATTTAGGCCTTTCCATGATGACATTAATATGGCATTCAGCCGTCAAGAGTTTCAGGAGGGGAGAGCCTGAAAGGCTGGGCCGGGACGCAAGTCCCGGCCCTCTTTTTTTGTGCGCAGCATGAGCTTGCACAAACGCTCGCTCAATTTTCCCCGCTTTTCCGCCGATATTGCAGTGCAGCAAAGACGCGCCAGCCGCCGTCCGCCCGCAGCACCGAATCGCTGACCGTCAGCCTGTCGCCCGCGTCCAGCGCATAGGTCGAGCGCCCGATCTCGACATCGGCGCTGCCCCAGTGCGTCCACCATGTTGCGCCGTCGATGCCGCCCGCGACGGCACGCTTGCGGCCATAGCTGTCGGCCCAGGTACCGCGCAGCAGCCCCTTCGCATCGAAGGCGTAGGTCGCGTCGGCCGAATAGGCCACGGGCGGCTCGCCGGCGATCGTCAGCCGATAGATCAGCGTCGTCGCGCCGCCTTCTCCGGGGGCGATATCGAGCGTCGCGGTCGCGGGCCTGCCGAAGGCCTGCCCCTCGCCGATCCACTGGCCGTGCCAGGCGGCGAGCGACGGCGCCTCGGCGGGGGCGGCCGGGGCGGCGGGCGCGACCAGCGCGGCCGCCGCCCACCACAAGGGCGTCATGCCGCCATCTCGGACTGCGAGAACATGAAGGCATTGCCGTCGGGATCGTAGAAGGTGATGAGCTTCACCAGCCCCGGGATATGCTGGATGTCGCCGTCCTGCCGCACGCCTTCGGCGTCGAGATGCGCCTTGGCCACCTCGATATCCGCAACCTCGAACACATTGGTCGCGCCGCCGCCCTGCGTCACGCTCTCCACCTGGCTGAGCCCGATATTGACCCCCGCCATCGGGGTCCGGAGCTCGCACCAGCCGATCTCGTCGGCACGGTAGAGCAATTCGCACAGCATCACGCGCTCGTACCAGGCGATCGACGCGGTCATGTCCTTGACCCCCATCGAACAGGTGAGCTCGGATCCGATCTTCAACGCCATGCCATTCCTCCCTCTTGGTCCGGAGCCCCTATTCCAATCCGCTTGCTTCGATGGTCCGGTTTGTATAGTTACTGGCAAATGCCGTCAAGCGTCCCCGATCCGCTGCTCGCGCAGCTGACCAGCCATCGCTGGCTCGTGCCGCTGCTCGCCGACCTCGCGGCGCATAAGGGCGCGCGCTTCGTCGAGCTGGTGAATCGGCTGCAGCTTTCGCGCGACAGCCTGGCGCGGACGCTCGACGCCGCCGCGACGATCGGCTGGGTGCAGCGCAACCCCGGCCACGGCCACCCGCTACGCCCCGAATATATCCTCACCGAAGCCGGCCACACCGTCGCGCTGCGCGCCGCGACGATCGCCGAGGCGCAGGCGGCGGTCGGCTTTCCGCCCGGCGGCGCGACGCGCTGGGGACTGCCGCTGGTCGCCGGAATCGGCGCGGGGCACGACCGCTTCAACGCGCTGTCGCGGCTGCTCGCCCCCGCGACCCCGCGCGCGCTGTCGCAGGGGCTGGCGGCGCTGGGCCGGCACGGGCTGGTGATGCGCGAGGTCGTCGATACACGGCCGCCGAGCAGCCTCTACGGGCTGACGGGGAGTGGCCGCGTGCTGGCGGAGGCGTGCGGCTAAGCCAAAGCCGCCTTCACGAAATCCGCCGCCCGCTCGCCGATCATGATGCTCGGCGCATTGGTATTGCCGCTGACCAGCCGCGGCATGATGCTCGCGTCGGCGACCCACAGCCCTTCGATCCCCTTCGCCTTCAACGTCGGATCGACCACCGCCGCCGCGTCGCTGCCCATCCGGCACGTGCCCACCGGGTGATAGACCGTGTCGGCACGGCTGCGGATCAGTGCGTCGAGCGCCGCATCGTCGGTCAGGTCCACCGGATGCCGGTCGACCCCGGCATAGTCGCTGAGCGGCGGCGCCGCGGCGATGCGGTGCATCATCCGTACCCCCGCGCGCAGCGTCGCCATGTCGCGCGCGTCGGTCAGGAAGCCCGGATCGATCGCCGGCGCTGCCGCAGCATCGGCCGAGGCCAGCCGCACCGACCCGCGACTCTCGGGCCGGAGCACGCAGGCGTGGCACGAAAAGCCGTGCCCCTTGACCTTCGCACGCCCATGATCCTCGAGCATCGCGGGCACGAAATGATACTGGATGTCGGGCGCGGGCAGGTCGGGGTGCGATTTCCAGAACCCCCCCGCCTCGGCGAAGCAGGTCGTCATGATGCCGGTGCGCTGGGTGCGATGCTCGAAGATCGCCTTCACCATTCGCCACGTCCCGCCCAGGCTGTCGCCGAAGGGATCGGTCGAGCGCGTCTCCCAGCTCGACACATAGTCGATATGGTCCTGCAGGTCGGCGCCCACCGCGGCGCGATCGACCACCACGGCGATGCCCTGCTCCTTGAGGTGCGCCCCCGGCCCGATCCCCGACAGCATCAATATCTGCGGCGACCCGAAGGCCCCCGCCGACAGTATCACCCCGCCCCGCGCGCGCAGCGTCTCGCGGCTGCCCCCGCGGCGGATCACCACCCCGGTCGCGCGGCCATCCTCGATCAGGATCTTCTCGACCAGCGCCTTCGTCCGCACGGTGAAATTGCCATGCGCGCGCAAGGGCTCGACATAGGCGCGCGCGGCCGACCAGCGTTCGCCCGCCTTCTGCGTCACCTGATAGAAGCCGAAACCCTCCTGGTTCGCGCCGTTGAAATCGGCGGTGCGCGGCAGCTGCAGCGCCGCGGCGCTCTCGACGAAGCGCCGGCTCGTCACATTGGGCCAGCGCTGGTCCATGACGTTCAGCGGGCCGTCGCTGCCGTGGAAATAATCGGCGCCGCGCTCGTTGCCCTCGCTGCGCTTGAAGTAAGGCAGCACGTCGGCATAGCTCCAGCCGGTGGCGCCGAGCGCCTCCCACTGGTCGTAATCGAAGGCGTGGCCGCGGATATAGACCATCGCGTTGATCGCGCTCGACCCGCCGAGCCCGCGCCCGCGCGGCTGATAGCCGATGCGCCCGTTCAGCCCCTTTTGCGGCAGCGTGTCGTACTGATAATTCGACGCCTTGGGGATGAAGGGCATGAAGCCCGGGGTCTTCACGTGAACGATGTCGTTCGTCCCGCCCGCCTCGACCAGGCACACGGTGCGTTTGCCGTCCTCGGCAAGCCGCCCCGCCGCCGCGCTCCCCGCACTGCCGCCGCCGATGACGATGATGTCGAACGCATCCATAAGCCGCTCCCTTCGCCACCCGGGCGGTGGTCATATGGGTGCTTACATGAATGTCATTAGAGAGCGAAGCAAGGGGCCAGATGCGGCAGTCGTCAGATGCAATCGCCCCTGGCGCAACCCGCCAGAAGGAGCAGCGACGGCACGACACTCAGCAGGAGCAACAGAGCGCCCGCAGCGATCAGCGAGCGATTTCCGAATCGCCAGCCCATGGCGGCGCTGATCAGGAAGATGGCGACAGACAGCAGCGCCGCCAGCGCGAATGACGGTCCGGCCGACCCGATAAAAATCGCCGAGCCGCCATAATGAAGATCGTCGGCACTCGCGATCATGGCGAGAAGGACCGGGACCGCCCCGGCGACAAGAGCCATTACATCCCAATATCGCCAGCGTGCGGCATTCATTCCGCCGGCTCCTCTACCGGCCGCCCTGCGGCCCAGCGTTCCTTGATCGTCGCGCTCGTCGCGCGGCTGCCGTCGTGGCTCCAGCCGGGCTCGCGCCAGATATAGGAGAGCTTGTGCCGCCACGGCGCGTGCCAGACGTCCTTCGCGATGCCGACCCATTCGTGGACCGCGGCCCAGAGGATGTTGAAGCTGCCGAGCTGCTTGACGATGCCGTAGCGCACAGGCTCGTCGTCGCGTTCGGCGACGAAGCTGCCGAACATCTTGTCCCAGATGATGAACACGCCGGCATAGTTCGCATCGAGGTAGCGCGGGTTCACGCCGTGGTGGACGCGGTGGTGCGACGGGGTGTTCATCACCGCCTCGAACCACTTCGGCAGGCGCCTGATCGCCTCGGTATGGATCCAGAACTGGTAGATCAGGTTCAGCCCCGCGCAGAAGAAGACCATCGCGGGCGGGAAACCGATCAGGAAGAGCGGCAGGCGGAAGAGGAAGGTCAGGCTGAAAAAGCCCGTCCAGGTCTGCCTGAGGGCGGTCGAGAGATTATAATGCTGCGAGCTGTGATGGATGACATGGCTCGCCCAGAACCAGCGCACGCGGTGCGCGCTGCGGTGGAAGGCATAATAAGCGAGGTCGTCGAGGAAGAAGCAGAGGATCCACGCCCACCACCAGCTCGCGAAATCGAGCCCGATGTCGAACAGCCGGTACTGATAGACCCACACCGACATGCCGACGACCGCGGCGCCGACGAGCGCCCCCGCGACCTGGCTGACCGTGCCGAGCATCAGCGAAGTCAGCGTATCGCGCGCCTCGAAGCGGCTCTTGTCCTTGCGCAGCGAATAGACCATCTCGGCGATCAGCAGCAGGATGAACGCCGGGACCGCATAGACGACCGGATCGGGCAATTTATCCATGCGGAATCTCCCGCATCCGCGCCGCCCACACCCCGGCCTCCTTGCCGAGCTGCAGCGTCACCGCGCCGAAGGTGCGTTCGGGCGGGGTCAGGGTCAGGAAATCCTTGTCGAGCCGCGCCATCATCTGGCGGTCGACCGGCCGCGCCGCGAAATGATTGCCGTGCGCGCGCACCAGCATCATCCGCCCCTCGGCGTTGCGGACGATCGCGGCGAAGCCCGCGCGGTCGCGCGCGACATCGGTGCCGCGAAACCCCGCCTCGGCCTCTTCGGCGAGGCGGATCGCATGTTCGGCGTCGGCGATCCGCGGATCGGCGCCGAGTCCCAATTTCCCGACCAGCCAGGCGACAAAGAACACCGCGACCAGCGATGCGCCGAGCTGGATAATATCCGCCAGCGTCATTGTTCCCCCGAAAGCGCGTCCATCATCGGGCGCAGGCCGCTGAGGTCGTAACCCGCCGCCGCCGCCGCATCGACGATGCCATCGACATCGTCGCCCGCGCGTGCGCGCGCCAGCGCCCAGAGATGCGTCGAGCGCGTGCCCGAGCGGCAATAAGCGAGCACCGGCCCGGTCGCGCCCGCGAGCACCGCGTCGAGCGCGTCGAGCTGCGGATGGCTGAAGCCCGCATGGCCGACCGGGATCGCGGCATAGGCCAGTCCCTCGGCCGCGGCGGCGCGCGCGATTTCGTCGCCCTGCGGCGCCGAGGGCTCCTCGCCGTCGGGGCGGTTGTTGACGACCATCGCAAAGCCCTGCGCCTTGGCCTCGGCGATATCCTCGATCGAGATTTGCGGGGCGACGCTATAGCCGGCGGACAGGGTTCGAAAATCGCTCATGGCGCCGATCTACTCCCGCCGCGCGCTCGCTGACAAGCGCGAAGCTGCGTCGCCGCTTTCCTTGCGCCGCGCTTCGCCTATGACGACCCGATGGACGATCATTTCAAATGGGCCTTCGGCTATTGCGCGGCGCGCGGATATGCCCGGCCCGTCGGCGCCACCCTTGCCACTGGCCTGTGGTTCGAACCCGGCAAGCCCGATCAGGCCGGCCGCCTGATCCTTGGCGACGCATCGGACGAAACCGTCGCTTCGGCTTTCGCCGCGGTCGCGGCGCCCGCCATCTATGTCGACTTCGCCGCCCCGCGCGCGGCGATTCTCCCCCGCGTTCCGCCGCATTGGCAGCCGCGCGACCCGATGTGGCTGATGGCGACCGGCGCCGTCACGGCGGCGGCGCGGCCCACCCCGGGTTTCACGATCGAGGTCGACGAAAGCGACGACCGGATCGAGGCGGTGGCGCGCGATGCCGACGGGACGCTCGCCGCGCGGGGCGTGCTTGGCATCGATGGGGCCACGGCCGTCTACGACCAGATCGTGACCGAAGCGCGGTTCGGCCGCCGCGGGCTCGGCTCGGCGATCATGGCCGAACTCGGCCGCCGCGCATCGCGCCGCGGGGTTACCGAATCTTTGCTCGTCGCGACGGCCGACGGCAGGGCACTTTATGAGCGACTCGGCTGGACGCTGCGCAGCGACATCGTCTCGGTGATCTCGCCGCCCGGGCAAGGCTCCTCCTAGATCGGCGCAAGAGCCCGGGAATGCGATCGGCACTCCCGGGCTCCGTGACGGCGGGACGCCCTTGCGCGGCGCCCCACACCGCTCTCCCCGAACCCCTCGCCCGGGAAGGCGGATCCGGTTCAAGCGGCGACCGGTGCGGGCCGGGAGGATTCGGTGGCGACCTCGCGGTCACCCGCGACGACCTCGGCAAAACGCTCGGCATATTTGGGATGCTCGGTCCCCATCCATTTGTCCCACCAGGTGAAATAGAGGCCATAATTCTTGTTGAAGCCGCCGCTGTGGTGGAGGTCGTGGTGCGTCGTGGTGTTGATCCAGCGGGTGAGCGGCGTCGACAGCCACCAGCGCGGGTGGAGCTCGAACCCCGCATGCCCCATCGCGTTGCGCAAGATCTGGAACAGGATCCAGGTCAGCATCACCCAGCCCGGGGTCGGCACGAAGAAGAGCCAGATCGGCACGAAGGCGATCATCACGAACGCCTCGGGGATCGCGAAGCTGTATGCCGCCCACGGCGTCGGGGTGATCGAGCGATGGTGCGCGCGGTGGAAGGTCTTGAACAATTTCGGATGGTGCATCGCGCGGTGCACCCAATAGAAGTACGCGTCGTGCGCGACGATGATCGCGCCGAGCAGCGCGAGATCGCCCGCCCAGCCATAGCTGCCCTCGAAGCGGTGCAGAACCCCGGCATCGACGCCCCAGATGATGAAGGCCGAGACGAGCGTATAGACGCCGACGGTCTGCACCGATTGCGCGACCTCGCGCCGCCGGTCGGCCGATGTCGCTTCGCGCGGCTGGATCTTGCGGGTGCGGAGCGACGTCCGGCGCAGCACCCAGACGATCGCGGTCACCAGCGCCGCGGCGACGAGATAGCGCCCGAAGTCGAAGGCGAAGACGATGGGCCCCTTGTGGACCAGATTGGCGAGGGGAGGAAAGGCGTCGAGCATCGGGGCGTCCTGCGTTTTGAATGCCCGCTCTTCAGCACGCCGCCGCGCCGCGCGCTCCGCGCTGTCCAAATATGGCTAGCCGATTCCGGAATCGGCGAGGCGTCGGTTCCTATATTCGCTGGGCGTCATGCCCTCGGCGTCGCGAAAGGCGCGGTTGAACGGGCCGAGCGAGCCGAAGCCCGCGTCGAGCGCGATCGTCAGGATCGGCACCTCGCGCTGCGCTGCATCGGCGAGCGCGCCGCGCACCTCGTCGAGGCGAAAGCCGTTCAGGAAGGCGGTGAAGTTGCGAAACCCCATCTCGCCGTTGATCGCGCGGCGCACGCGATATTCGGGTTCGCCGAGCCTTGCCGCGAGCATCGCGATCGAAAAGCCTTCGGCGCGATAGGCGCGCTCCTCGGCCATCAGCGCGGTCAGCCGCTGCGCGAGCGACGACGGCGCGGCGGGCGGGCGGGCGCGTTCGGGCGGCGCGGGCGCATCGGGCGCCGCGAACAGCTCGGCGGACCGGAAGTGGTAGAGCCCGATCGACACGATGAAGGTCGCGACGAAGATCGCGGCGAGCGTCACCGCGCGCCAGCCCTCATGGCCATCGCGCTGGTTGTGGAACATCTCGACGAACGTCACGAGCAGGATGAAACCGCCGATCGCGCCGATCAGTCCCAACCGGAACCCGCGCCGCGCTTCGACAAGATCGGTCGTCCGCCCGCGCCACGCAATCCACATGCCCGCGAGCGCGAAGCCGAACATGCCGATGCGCACCACGCCCCATATCTCCCAGCTGTAGCGGCCGGTCGCCGCGATCAGCGCCGCCTGCGCGAGCGGCAGCGCGGCGAAGGCGAGCACCGGGCACCAGCTGCGCCAGCCGATCTGCGCGCGGTCGTCGAACCACAACCGTGCGAACAGCCAGAACAGCGCCGGCACCATCACCGACAGCATGTCGAAGACGATGTACGGATATTGCCCCGTACCGTGCGGCTTGAACAAGCCCGAGAGCAGATAGGCGATGATCGTGACATTCATCGCGATCGCGACGCGTGCCGCCGCGACCGCGCGGTGGTCGCGCCACAGGAGCGCGATCCACAGGAGGAACAGCGATATGCTCCCGCCGCGAATCAGCGCATCGAAAAGGTCGAGCATCGCCATCGCCGCCTGCTAACGCAGGTCTCAGCGCGCCGCCAGTTGCTGCGCCCGGCGGCTGTCCAATATCGCGAGCGCATCGCGCTGCACCGCCTCGCGGCACTCGCGCGCGGCGCGGCGGGCGCCGAAGCTCAGATGCTCGACATCGTTGCGGCAGAAGGCGGCGACCCCGCGGTCGATCCGCCGCTGCGCCGCCTCGGCCCCGTGCGGGGTGGCGAGGTCGATACCGGTCAGGTCCACGCGCAAGGTCGCGGTGGGCTCGGCGGCCGCTGCGGGGGAAAGCGTTGCCGCGGCGACGAACAGGCTGGCGAGGATCTTATATTTCATGGTCTTGCTCCTTCGATCACCGGCGCGGGGACAAGAGGGGAGAGCGCCGATGGGAAGGAGATGCGACAGGGGGCGCCGCAAATCGCGGCGGGTTTGGAAATCGGCTAGCCCGTTTCGGAATCGGCGGGCGGCGGCCTGCCTAACCGTCGGGATATTGGTCGATGCAGGCCTGCATCTCGGCCCACAGGCCGCCCGCAGCAGGAAGCTGGACCACGCCGACTTCCTTGCCCAGCACCTTGGCGCGCAATTCCCTGCCCGCCTTCAGCTTGGGCCAGATCCAGCCTTGCAGATGGCCGATACGATAGGCGGTCTCGCCCTGCTCGGTCGCGCCATAGACGATGCGCGCCGCGATCTTGCCGTCGACGAACAAGGCGGTGCCCGGATAATTGGCGTAGCTCACCCCCGGCGCATAGACATAGACCGGAATGCCGTCCTCGCCCGCCGCGGCTTCGTCCTCGACCGCGCCCTTGTCGTGCTTCGCGACCGCCGCGTCGATATCCTCGTCGGGGAAGGGCGGCAGCTTGCTGCCGGTCAGCCACACCGCACCGTCCTCGAAATTGTTGAAGCCCAGCCGGAGCTCGAGGTCCGGGTTCAGCATCTTCACCGCGGTGCAATCATTGCCGCGCGACTGGAAGGTCCAGCCGTCGCCGAAGCTCAGATCCTTTTCGGGGATCGGCGGCGGTTCCTTGCCCTGCCGCCGCAGCGCCGCGTCGCCCGCGAATTGCGCGGCGTCGGCCGTCGCGAGGAAATCGGCCATCGCGCGATAGGCGGGCGCATGCGCATATTTGAGGTTGTCGCACGCATCGAGCCGCTTCAGCAGATGCCCGGCGCGGGCATCGCCCTCGGCGGGGAGCGCGACCACCGCCTCGCCTTCCTCATTGTGGACGCGGTCGAAGGCCGCCTTGCGCTCCGCCTCGCCGACGTCCCGCATGTCGTTGGCCAGGCTGAACCAGGTCAAGGCGATCGCGTTGCGCGCGCGGGCCTTCTCGGCATCGCCCTCTTCGAGCACCCCGATCAGGCTGTTGAGCACCCCGCACCGCATCGCCGCCTCGGCGGTGAGCGGGGCGTCGTCCGCAGCAGCGACGGGAAGGGCGAGCAACAAGGCAGGGATCAGCGGCAGGGCATAGCGCAGCATGGCAGGCTCCGAAGGCCGCGACCCATGGCGGCGTGATGCGGCGGGCGCGGGGCTCTGTCAATCGGGCGGAATCTTAGGCAGCGAGGATGGCTCCAATTATTTCGCGCGAAGACGCGAAGACGCAAAAAGAAGAATAAAAATCTCGCACAAGGGCACGAAGCCACAAAGGGGTTTGGGGCAGCCAAGCTGGCTCGACACGGTCAACCGCCACCGACAAGGGCGCTTCGCGCAACCCAGGTGCGTCGGTGCTGGCATGGGCCATCTTTGTGCCTTCGTGCCTTTGTGCGAGATTCCCTTTTTTTTCTCTCTTTGCGTCTTCGCGCCTTTGCGCGAAGCTCTTCTAGAACTGCCGGATCACCGCGAGGAACGCATCGCCCCACGCCTCGAGCTTTTTCGCGCCGACGCCCGGAATCGTGCCCATCGCGTGCAGCGAGTCGGGCTTGTCGGCCGCCATCGCGCGCAGCACCGCGTCGTGGAAGACCACATAGGGCGGCACGCCTGCCTCGGCGGCCAGCTCGCGCCGCGTCGCGCGCAGCGCCTCGAACAGGGGATCGCCCACCGGGTTCGCCACTCCGCCCGCCCCGCCGCCGCGCCCGCGCCTTGTCCGCCGCGCGGGCGGCTCGGCGATCGTCACGGGCACCTCGCCCTTCATCATCGCGCGCGCGGCGGGGCCGAACATCAGCCCGCCATGCTCGGTGGTCTCGAGCGCCTCGCGCGCGACCAGCGTACGCACCAGCGGCTTGATCAGACGCGCCTCCTCGCCGCCGACGATGCCGAAAACCGACAATTTGTCGTGGCCGCGCTGGGCGATACGCTCGTCGCTCCGCCCCGTCAGCACCGCCTCGACATGCCCCGCGCCGAAGCTCTGCCCGGTGCGATAAACCGCCGAGAGCAGTTTCTGCGCCAGCACCGTCGCGTCGATCCGCGCCGGGGGTTCGAGGCAATTGTCGCAATTGCCGCAGCTCGCCGGCGGATCCTCGCCGAAGTGGCGGAGCAGCAGCGCGCGGCGGCATTCGCTCGTCTCGACCAGCGCCGCCATCGCGTTCAAACGCGCGCGTTCGCCCGCGATGCGCGCCTCGGGCAGCTCGCCGAGCCGCATCCGCGCGCGCGCAAAATCCTCGGCGCCCCACAGCATCAGCGTCTCGGCGGGGTCGCCGTCGCGCCCGCCGCGCCCCGTCTCCTGATAATAGGCCTCGATCGATTTCGGCAGGCCAGCATGCGCGACGAAGCGCACGTCGGGCTTGTCGATCCCCATGCCGAAGGCGACCGTCGCGGTGACGATGCCGTCCTCCGACGCGACGAAGTCGTGCTGGACGCGCGCGCGCCGCTCGGGGTCGAGCCCGGCGTGATAGGCCGACACCGGCCGCCCCGTCGCGGCGGCGAGCTTCTCGGCCATGCGCTCGGTGCCGTCGCGCGTCGGGCAATAGACGATGCCGGGCCCCGGATTGGCGGCGATGAAATCGGCGAGCTGCTTCGCCGCGCCGATGCGCGGGCGGATCGCGTAGCGGATGTTCGGCCGGTCGAACCCCGCGAGGATCAGCCCGTCGGCGGGGATACCGAGCTGGACGAGGATATCCTCGCGCGTGTGCTTGTCGGCGGTGGCCGTCAGCGCCAGCCGCGGCACCTCGGGAAAGGCGTCGAGCAAGGGCCGGAGCAGACGGTAGTCGGGGCGGAAATCATGCCCCCATTCGGACACGCAATGCGCCTCGTCGATCGCGAAGAGCGCCGGGCAACGCGCCTCCATCAGCGACTGGAACCCCTCGCCCGTCGCGCGCTCGGGCGCGATATAGAGGAGGTCGAGCTGGCCGTCGCGATACGCCTGGCGCGTGTCGGCGAAATCGGCGTCGACGCTGGTCAGGCTGGCGGCGCGGATCCCCGCCGCTCGTGCGCCGCGCAGCTGGTCGTGCATCAGCGCGATCAGCGGCGACACCACGACGACGCAGCCGTCGAGCGCGACCGCGGGAAGCTGATAGGTCAAGGACTTGCCCGCGCCGGTCGGCATCACCGCGAGCGTGCGCTGCCCCGCCATCACGCGGTCGACGACATCGCCCTGTTTCCCGCGGAAATGGTCGAAGCCGAAAGTCGATTTGAGCAAGGGGAGCAGCGCGTCGGCGGACATGGTTGGGGCGATAGGGAAGTTGAGCGCAGGACGAAAGCCCCGTCCTGATTTCCGTTCGTGTCGAGCCCCTCGACTGCCTTGGCAGGCGCTCGGGATAAACTTCCGGCTTTGCCGGAAGTCGAGACACCCCGCAGCATAGCGCAATGCCGATGGGCATCTCGACTTCGCTCGATGCGAACGGGTTTCCCTATGCCAGCGTCAGCATCGCCCGTTCGGCCATCCGCGCCGCGGTCTCGCGCTCGGCCATCACGACATGGTCCGCCCCGCGCCGCACCAGATCGGCGACCTCTTCGTCCGAATGCGCGCGCGCGACGATCACCAGCTTGGGGTTGATCGCGCGCGCCTTGCGCACCACCGCGCCCGCCTCGACCCCCTCGGGGATCGCGATCAGCAGCGTCGATGCGTCCTCGATCCCCGCCTGCCGCAGCACGCTGTCCTTCGTCGCGTCGCCGACGATCACCGTCGCCCCCGCCGCAGCAGCCGCCGCAGCCATGTCCTTCTGGTCCTCGATCACCGTCAGCCCCTCGCCGCGCCCGCAGATCAGCGAGCCGATATGGCTGCCGACGCGGCCGTAACCGATCAGCACCACCCCCGCGTTGCACGGCGCCGAGACATCCGCGGTCACTGCCTCGGGCTCGGCCGCATCGTCGGCGCGGATACGCTTGACCATCAGGGTGAAGAAGATCGGGTTGAACAGGATCGACAGCAAGGCGCCCGCGAGGATCAGGTCGCGCCCGGTCTCGGGCAGCACATCGAGCCCGACGCCCAGCCCCGCGAGGATGAAGGAGAATTCGCCGATCTGCGCGAGGCTGACCGACACGGTGAGCGCGGTCTGGTTGGGGTGGCCGAAGGCGCGCACCAGCGCATAGGCGGCGATCGACTTGCCGAAGACGATGATCGCGACGGTCGCGAGCACCGGTCCCGGCTGTTCGACCAGCACCTTGGGGTCGAAGAGCATGCCGACCGACACGAAGAAAAGCACCGCAAAGGCATCGCGCAGCGGCAGCGTCTCCTCGGCCGCGCGGCGGCTGAGCTGCGTCTCGCCGAGGATCATGCCGGCGAAGAAGGCGCCCAAAGCAAAGCTCACATCGAAGATCACCGCCGCACCGAACGCGACCCCCAGCGCGATCGCGAGCACCGCGAGGCGGAAGAGCTCGCGCGAGCCCGAATGCGCGACCCAGTGCAGCACCCACGGCAGCACCCGCCGCGCGATCAGGAACATGAAGGCGACGAAACCCACGACCTTGACCAGCACGATCCCCGCCGACTGGAGCAGGCCCATGCTCGCGCCCTCGTCACCGCGGTCGCCGAACATCGCGGGCAGCAGCACCAGCGCGAGCACCATGACCAGGTCCTCGACGATCAGCCAGCCGACCGCGATCCGTCCTTTCTCGGTCTCGACCATGTCGCGCGCCTGCAGCGCGCGCAGCAGCACGACGGTCGACGCGACCGACAGCGCGAGCCCGAACACCGCGCTCCCTTCGATCGACCAGCCGAGCCACAGCCCGAGCATCATGCCGAGCGCGGTCGCGACCGCGATTTGCAGCACCGCGCCGGGCACCGCGATCTTGCGCACCGACAGCAGGTCTTTCAGCGAGAAATGCAGCCCGACCCCGAACATCAGCAGGATCACCCCGATCTCGGCGAGCTGCATCGCGAGCCCGGTGTCGGCGACGAACCCCGGGGTGAAGGGACCGACGAGGATCCCCGCGAGCAGATAGCCCGCGATCGGTGAAATCCGCAGCCGGTGCGCAAGCGCGCCCATCAGGAAGGCAACCCCGAGGCCGGCCACGACCGTGCCGATAAGGGTCGTGTCGTGTGGCATGGCCCCATGCGTAAGGGGCGGGGGTGTGAGGGGTCAAGTTCGGCGGCGCACAAAAATGCACCGGGCGCTCCGCCGAGCGCCCGGTGCCGTCTCTTGCGTCGCGCTCAGCTCCGCGTGATCGACGCCCCGCCGTCGAGCAGCGATGCCGTGCCGGTAACGAAGCTCGCATCGTCCGAGGCGAGGTAGAGGACCGACTTCGCGATCTCGATGGGCTGCGCGACGCGTTTCAGCGCGTGCAGATTCGTCACGAAATCCTGCTTGTCGGCGCTGTCGTTGACGTCGTGGTACATGTCGGTTTCGACCGCGCCCGGCAGCACCGCGTTGACTCGCACTTGCTGCGGGCCGAATTCGGCGGCGAGCGCCTGCGTCAGCCCGATCAGCCCCGACTTGCTCGCCGAATAGGCCGCGCTGCCCGGGAAGGCGAAGCTGTAGCCGACGAAGGTCGAGGTGAAGATCACCGACCCGCCGCCATGCTTCACCATCTCGGCGATCTGGTGCTTGGCGCCGAGGAACGACGCAGTGAGGTTCACCTGCAGCGCGTCGTTGAAGCCCGCTTCGCTGACCTCGGTGCTCGGCCCCGCTTCGCCGAACACCCCGGCGTTGTTGAAGGCGATGTCGAGGCGGCCGTAATTCTCCACCGCGGCGGCGACGAGCGCGGCGTGATAGGCTTCGCTGCGCACATCGCCCGCGACGGCGACTGCCTGCCCCCCGGCGGCGGTGATTTCGGCGACGAGGCTGTCGAGCTCGGCCTGGCGGCGCGCGCCGACGACGACGCGGGCACCCTCGGCGGCGAAGAGCTTCGCGGTTTCGCGGCCGATGCCCGAGCTGGCGCCGGTGACGATCGCGACTTTGTTATTCAGACGGTCCATGATCTTTCTCCTGTTCGGCGGCGGGCCCGATGCCCGTGGTCGATGAGGGGAAAGTGGACTTTGTCGGCCGTTCGGAATAGACGGCAGTTTCTGGTTCTATAATTCGAGAAAGCCGAACGATGATCCGTATCGAGGGCATCGCCGCGTTCGTCGCCACGGTCGAGCAGGGCTCGATCAGCGGCGCCGCGCGCCAGCTGCGGCTCTCGAAATCGGTGGTGAGCGAGCGGCTTGCCGAACTCGAACGCTCGCTCGGCAGCGCGCTGCTCCACCGCACCACGCGGAGACTGAGCTTGACCGAGGACGGCAGTGCCTTCCTTCCCCGCGCGCAGCGCATCGTCCGCGACGTCACCGAGGCCGCGGCCGACATCGCCGAGCGCCGCGGCACGCTGTCGGGCCCGCTGCGCATCGCGGCGCCGGTGACCTTCGGGCATACGCACCTCGGCCCCGCGCTCTATCCCTTCCTGAAAGAGCATCCCGAGCTGCAATTGACGCTCGACCTCGACGACCGCCGCATCGACATCGCGTCGAGCGGGCACGACGCGATCATCCGCCAGGGGGTGATCGACGACAGCCGGCTGATCGTCTGGAAACTCGCCAAGAGCCGCCGCATCCTCGTCGCCTCGACGGACTATCTCGCCGAGCATGGCACGCCGTCGAGCTTCGACGACCTCCGCAAGCATCGCGGCATCTTCTACACCAACCGCGGCGCCGCCGACTGGCATTTTCGCGACGAAAACGGCCCGGTCGCGATCCAGGCGCGGCAGGCGCTCGGCGTCAACAATGGCGACATGATCCGCGACGCGGTCGCCGCGGGGCTCGGCATCGCGATGCTCCCCGCCTTCATCGCCGGGCCTGCGATCAAGACCGGCCGGCTCGTCGCTATCCCGCTCGCCATCGCCCCCGATTCGGAGTGGATCTATATGGCGCATGCGCAGGGGCGCGAGCCCTCGGCCAAGCTCCGCGCGCTCCGCGATCACCTGACGGCCGCGTTCGGCGACCCGCCCTATTGGGAAGTCGCCTAGGCGACCGCCACCGCGCCGCCGCCCGCGACGTCGCGCCCCGGGCGGCCGATCAGGAAGCCCTGCGCCTCGTCGCAGCCTTCGCGGCGCAGCACGTCGAGCTGTTCGGCGGTCTCGATCCCTTCGGCGAGGATCGGGATCGACAGGCTCTTGCCCAGCGCGAGCACCGCGCGCAGGATCGCGGTCGACTGGATATTGCCCTCCAGCTCGGCGGCGAAGAAGCGGTCGAGCTTGATCTTGTCGAAGGGAAAGGCGCGCAGCGTCTCGAGCGACGAATAGCCGGTGCCGAAATCGTCGAGTGCCACGCCCACGCCCAGCGCCTTGATCTGGCGCAGCACGTGCAGCGCGCGTTCGCGGTCGGCGATGATCGCGGTCTCGGTCAGCTCGATCTCCAGCCGCCGCGGCGGCAGCCCGCTGTCGAGCAAGATCTGGTGGAACAGGCGCGGCAGGTCGGCGTGCGACAGCTGCAGCGGCGAGACGTTGACCGCGACCTTGGTCCGGTGCGGCCAGCCCGCAGCGTCGGTGCAGGCGCGGCGGAGCACCCATTCGCCGAGCGTCAGGATGAAGCCGTTCGCCTCGGCGATCGGGATGAAGGTCGTGGGCGGGATCGGCCCGCGCTGCGGGTGCGTCCAGCGCAACAAGGCCTCATAACCGGTGACCGCACCCGTCGTGACCGAGGTCTGGACCTGATAATGCACGTCGAGCTGGCCGCGGTCGATCGCGCGGCGGAGGTCCGCGGCGAGCTCGCGCTGGTCGCGGATCGCCTCGTCGAGCGACGAATCATAATGGACCGGCACCGGCGCCGAATCGGCCTTGGCGCGGTACATGGCGAGGTCGGCGTTGTTCGCGAGCATGTCGGCATTGACGGCATCGTCGGGGAATACCGCGATGCCGATGCTCGCGCCCAGCCGCGCCTCGAACTCCTCGAACGCCAGCGGCGCCTTCAGTTCGGCATCGAGCCTCGCCGCGAAGGCCGCAATCTGCGCACGGTCGGTGAAGCGTTTCAGCGCGACGAACTCGTCGCCGCCCAGCCGCGCGATGAATTCGTCCTGCCCCAGCGAGCCGCGCAGCCGCTGCGCGATGCGCACCAGCACCGCGTCGCCCGCCTTGTGGCCATGGACGTCGTTGACCTCCTTGAAACGGTCGAGGTCGATCGCGCACAGCCCGACGCGCTCGCCATTGGCCCCGGCGATCTCGATCTGGCGCACCAGTTCCTCGCGAAACGCGACGCGGTTGGGCAGCCCGGTCAGGCTGTCGTTCATCGCCATGCGCGTCATCTCGCGCAGCGCGTCGGAGCGCGTCTGGCGGTCGAGCATGGCGGCGAAGACGCCCGCGGCGATCACGATGCCGCCGACCAGCACCGTCGCCAGCGCCAGCGCGTGGAAATCGGACGGGCGCAGCGGCGTGTCGTCGAGCGCCATCGGGGTGATGGTCATCGCGGTCATCGACAGGAAATGGAGCAAGGCGATCGCCGCGACGATCAGCGCGGTCGCGACGGGCACGCGGTGGCGCACCGCGCGGCGCGTGCGCAGCAGCGCGACCGCCGCCGCCGACAGCCCGACGCCGCTCACCACCGCCGCGGCGACATAATTCCAGTCCCACTGGACGATGCCGTCGACGCGATAGGCGGTCATGCCGGTGAAATGCATCGCCGCGATCGCGCCGCCGAACAAGGCACCGCCCAGCCAGCCCCACGCATCGTGTCGCCCCCAGGCGGCGACCGCGAAGCCCAGAAAACAGCCGACCATCGCGACCATCAGCGACGCGATGGTCAGTACGGGGTCCAATGTCACCGGCGCCTTCGCCTCGAAAGCGAGCATCGCGACGAAATGGGTGCACCAGATGGTCGCGCTGGCGGCGACCGAAATCAGGAAGGCCCAGGCCAGCCCCTGTCCGCGCGCCGCCCCGCGCGCGCGTTCGAACATCTGGACGATCGAAAAGGCGCCGACGCCGCAGACGAGCACCGCGAGCGCGACGAGCCACGGGTCGTGCTCGACCGCTATGCACATGGCAAGCCTGATCAAAATCCCCACCTTTCGACGCAAAAACGCCCCACCGGACGGGCGGGACGATCACTGCCGAAATGGCGGTAATTGCTTACAAATTTGTAAATTTTATTGACGGTGGGGAGGGACGCGAAGCGCTCTCAGCTTCCGGCCGTCGCGTCGTCCGCTCCGGCTGCCGCGTCGGCTTTGAAAAGCCAGCGGCCGAGCAGCCACCCCGCACCCGCGCCCGCGAGCTGAGCCGCCACGAACGCCGGCACATCGCCGGGCGCGATGCCGGCAAAACTGTCCGAAAGGCTGCGCGCGAGGGTGATCGCGGGGTTGGCAAAGCTGGTCGACGAGGTGAACCAATAGGCGGCGGTGATATAGAGCGCCACCGCCGGCGCGATCCACTCGGGCCGGTGCCGCACCGTCCCGATGATTGTCAGGATCAGCCCGAAGGTCGCGACGAACTCCCCCGCCGATTGTCCCGTCCCGGAGCGGACATGCTGCGAAATCTGTATGACGGGCAGATCGAACATCAGATGCGCCGACCACACGCCCGCGATGCCGCCGGCGATCTGCGCCGCGGCGAACATCAGCGCGGTGCGCGGCGTGGTCGCGCGGTCGAGCATCGCCACCAGCGTGACGGCCGGGTTGAAATGCGCGCCCGAAACGGGCCCGAACATCGCGATCAGCACGAACAGGATCGCTCCGGTTGCCAGCGCATTGGCGAGCAGGGCAAGCGCCACATTCCCGCCCGCCAGCGTCTCGGCCATGATTCCCGATCCGACCACCGTCGCAAACAGGAAAAAGCTGCCGACCGCCTCGGCCGCGATCGCGCGTTTCACGCCGCGCCCTCCATTTGGCCGATGCGGCTGAGCGCCTCGCGCAGCGCCGCGGCGTCCATCGTTTCGAGCGGCAGCGCGAGCATCGCGTCCACGCGCATCTCGAGCAGCCGCCAGGTCTCGGCAAAGGCGGCATCCTCGGCGGCCTCGCCGCCCTCGACATCGGCGGGATCGGCCAGTCCCCAATGTGCGCGCACCGGCGCGCCGATGAACAAGGGGCAGGCTTCGCCCGCCGCATTGCCGCACACGGTGATCGCGATGGCGATGCGCGGTGCATCGGGCGCGGCGAATTCGTCCCAGCTCTTCGACCGAAAGGCCGCCACGTCGAAGCCTTCGGCGGCGAGGCGCCGCAGCGCCGCGGGATGCGGCGCGCCCTTCGGCCGGCTGCCCGCGCTAAAGGCACGCAGCCGTCCTTCGCCGAGCCGCCCGATCAGCGCCTCTCCTAAGAGGCTGCGCGCCGAATTGCCGGTGCACAGCACCAGCACCGCCAGCCCCTCCCCCGCCATGGCGTCAGCAGCAGCCGGTGGTCGCGGGCGCTTTCGCCGCGGCGGGGACGCAGCAGCTGCCGTCGGCGGCGGCAGCCGATGCCAGCGGCGCGAAGTCGGGGCTGTCGCCGTACACGGTGGCCTCGCCATTGGTCAGAAAGGCTTCCCACACCACCCCGTCGGGATCGGCGATCCAGCTCTTTTCGGACTTGGCGTAGCAGCAGGTCGTCGCGCCCTCTTCGAGCACCGGCGCGCCCGCGTCCTTCAACCGCCCATAGACCGCAGCCAGCTCGGCCTCATCCTTGACCTGCAGCCCGACATGCTCGATCCCGCGATGGGCGCCGTCGCGCACCGAGATCGCAAAATTGATCCGCGGATCGTCGAGCATCCATTTGGCGTAGTCGGGCTTGGTCACGCTCGGCGCCGTGCCGAACAATCCCGAATAAAAGGCGATCGACTTGTCGAGGTCGGCGACCCCGACATGCATGTGAAACCGGCTCATGCGCTTTTCCTTTCGTCTTGCGGCTGCACGTCGCAAGCGGGCGCGCAAACCGCCCCGCCGCCGCAGCAATTTTCGGTGAGAAAGCCGACGAGCGCGTTCATCGCGGCATAGTCGGCGGTGTAGATCAGCGAACGCCCCGCGCGCCGCTGCGCGATCAGCCCGGCGTTCGACAGTTGCGCGAGGTGGAACGAGAGCGACGAGGCCGGGACGCCCAGCGCCTCGGCGATCGCACCCGCCGCGCGCCCCTCGGGCCCGGCCTGCACGAGCAGACGGAACAGCGCGAGCCGATGCTCCTGCGCCAGCGCGCCGAGCGCGCGAACGACATTGTCCGATTCCATCAGGGCCTCCATGATTCGATAATCGTCGAAATATGGAAGTGATGGGTGAGCGTCAAGCGATATTTCGAACATCGTCGAAATATCGGGGTGCGGCCTAAACCGTCCCCTCTTCCTTCTCCGCCTGCTGCCGCGCCCACATGTCGGCATAGAGCCCCCGCATACGCAGCAGCTCTTCGTGCGTCCCTGTCTCGGCGACGCGGCCCTTGTCGAGCACGATGATGCGGTCGGCGTTCACCACCGTCGACAGCCGATGCGCGATTACCAAGGTCGTGCGGCGCTCGCCGATGCGTTCGAGCGTCGCCTGGATCGCCGCCTCGGTGCGGCTGTCGAGCGCACTCGTCGCTTCGTCGAGGATCAGGATCGGCGGGTTCTTCAAGAGCGTGCGCGCAATCGCGACGCGCTGTTTCTCGCCGCCCGACAGCTTGAGTCCGCGCTCGCCGACTTCGGTGTCATAGCCCTGCGGCAGCAGCGCTATGAAGGCGTCGATCGCGGCGCCCTCGGCCGCCGCCGCGATCGCTTCGGCGCTCGCATCGGCGCGGCCATAGGCGATGTTGTACCCAATGGAATCGTTGAACAGCACCGTGTCCTGCGGCACGATGCCGATCTCGGCGCGCAGGCTCGCCTGCGTCACCTGCGAAATATCCTGATCGTCGATCGTCACGCGCCCGCCCTGCGGGTCGTAGAAGCGGAAGAGCAGCCGCGCGATCGTCGACTTGCCCGCGCCCGACGGGCCGACGATCGCTACCGTCTCGCCCGCCCCCGCGGCGAAGCTGACGCCGTTCAATATTATGCGGTCGGGTTCGTAACCGAAGACCACATTCTCGAACGCCACCGCGCCGCCGTTCACCACCAGCGGCCAGGCGCCGTCGGCATCGCGCACTTCGGGCGGGGTGTCGATCAGGCGGAACATCGCCTCCATGTCGATCAGCCCCTGGCGGATCACGCGATAGACCATGCCGAGCATGTCGAGCGGGCGGAAGAGCTGCGCGAGCAGGGTGTTCACCAGCACCACGTCGCCGACCTGGAACTCGCCCTTCGACCAGCCCCACACGGTGTAGGCCATCGCCCCCGCCATCGCCGCGTTGGTGATGAAGCTCTGCCCGATGTTGAGCCAGGCGAGGCTGTTCTCGCTCTTCACCGCGGCGCGCGCATATTGGTCGGCGACGTCGCGGTAGCGCGCGGCCTCGCGTTCCTCGGCGCCGAAATATTTGACCGTCTCGTAATTGAGCAGGCTGTCGACGCTGCGTCCGACGGTGAGCGTATCGAGGTCGTTCATCCGGACGCGCAGCGCATTGCGCCAGTCGGTCACCTTCCGCGTGAAGATGATGTAGAGCACGACCATCAGCGCGGTCGCGCTGGCGAGGCCGAAGCTGAACTTGGTCCAGAAGATGATCAGCACCGCGGCGAGCTCGATCACCGTCGGCGCGATGTTGAACAGCAGGAAATAGAGCATCGTGTCGATGCTCTTGGTCCCGCGCTCGATCACCTTGGTCACCTCGCCGGTGCGCCGCGCGAGGTGGAAGCGCAGCGAGAGCGCGTGGAGGTGCGTGAAAGTCGCGATCGCCAGCTCGCGCGTCGCATCCTGCCCGACGCGCTCGAAGACGACGTTGCGGAGGTTGTCGAACAGCACGCTGGCGAAGCGCGCGCCGGCATAAGCGAGCACCAGCCCGATCGCGAGCGCCACGCCCTCCTGCATCCCCGGCGCCATCTTGTCGATCGCGGCGCCATAGAGGAAACCCATCGACAGCTGCACGCCCTTCGACGCGAGCACGATCAGCGCCGCGGCGACGATGCGTATCTTGTGCCCGCCGTTCCCCGCGGGCCACAGATAGGGAAGGAAGCGCCGCAGCGTCGCGAGGACGGGCGGCTCCTTGGCCGCCTCGGCGGAAGTTTGCGTATCGGGCGGCATGCGCGGCCTATGTAGGGTGGCGGGGGTGCGGCGCCAAGCGGGGTTAGCGATGCCCTTCAGCGCTGCGCCATTTTAGTTTCGCGCAAAGACGCGAAGGCGCGAAGAGAAAAGAAGGAAAAACTCGCACAAAGCCACAAAGGGGTTCCCTAAAACCCGTTTGCCCTGAGCTTGTCGGACTCGCAGAGGGCGCGAAGCGCCAACGGCCGTTCTTTCTTAGGGACCTCGAAGAAAAGAACGGTGCTTCGACAAGCTCAGCACGAACGAATGAGGGACAAGCCCCTTTGTGGCTTCGTGGCTTTGTGCGAAACTTCTTCTTCGCGCCTTCGCGTGAGACCCTCTACCGCGAATCGCGATACCCCGCCCGCCGCAGCAACCGGTCGATCAGCCGCCGCTCGTCGGGGGTCGGCCCCGCCAGTTCCTGGTGATCCGGCATTTCGGTGCGCCGTCCGAACAGGGGACGCCGCGGGGGCACGAGGGGGGAGAAGCGCATGGGGCCAACCTTTTGCCGAACGGCGTCGCCCCCGGCGCCGCAGATGGTCTGGTCCCTGCGTCCTGTGTGTCAGCCCATGGTTGCCGTAAGGTGAAGCGGCGTGGTTACTGCTTTCTTTCGGGTACCGTGAAGGTGCCGGTGACGCGTCCGCCGCTGCCCGGCACGACATTGCCGTCGGGCCCGCGCGCCGCGCCGCGGCCGTCGACCGTCGCGCGCCCGCTGTTGAGGTCGATCACCAGCCGCCCGCCGTTCAGCCGATTGCCGCGCTGGGTCAGCTGGACGTTGCCGACCATCGTGATCAGCCGCCGGTCGAGGTCGTAGATCGCGACATTGCCCGACGCACGCTCGTCGCCCTTGGTCACCACGACGCCGCCGGTCGCGTCGAGCCGGTTGACGTCGGTGCCGCCCTGGCGGCTGTAGGCGACGGTCATCCGCTGCGAGGTGACGGTCATCCCCGCCTGCGTCACGCGCACCCCGCCCGCCAGGATCACGCGGTCGGCGCGGTCCTGCACCTCGATGCTGCCCGCGTCGAAATCGACCGGGGCATTGCTGTTGTGGTTGGCGAGCGCCTGCGCCTGCGCGCTGTCGCCCGCATTGCCGGCCGACAATATGGCCATGCTGGTCAGCGCGAAGCTCGCGCCGGCGATCAGCAGGCTCGATCGCCCGAACAGCCGCGGCGATGACGTCATTTCAATGCTCCCTGGTTGATGCGCAGCTTCGCATTGCCCGACAGGCGGACGATCCGCTGGTCGAGGTCGGCGGACAGCTGATTGGCCGAGAAACGGCCGATGTTCAATGTGCCGTTGACGCCGCCGGTGCCGACCAGGCTGCGCGTCTTCAGATCGACCGCGACATTGCTCGCGTCGATGCGGTATCCGTCGGCGCTCTTGACCTGCACCACGCCGGGCACCGCGACCTTTTCGGTATCCATATTATATTGCCCGTGCGCCGCGGCGATCGTCGCCGGACCGTCGGCGAGGCGGATCGCGCCCGACAGCTGGTCCATCCGCACGATCGGCTCGGCCGAGCTCTTCTGCACCGCGCTCCCCGCGATCAGCGCGAAGGGCTGGCCCTTGCTGTCCTGCCCGCGATATTCGGCGCGCGTCACCTTCATCCGCTCCTTGGCGACCTCGACCTTGTCCTTCGACAGCAAGAAACTCACCTCGGCGCGCTGGGTGAAGGGTGAGAAGATCAGCACCGCCGCGACCACGCCGATGACCAGCGGCAGCCCGAAGCGCAGGATGCGGATCAGCCGGTCGTGGCTCGACCCGCTGGTCGCCCACAGCTGGCGCATCGTGCGGTCATGGTCGGCGCGTTCGGACATGGCTTTCGCGAATCACTCTCAGCTGTGCGCAAAAATATCGATCTCGGGCCAGCCCGCGAGGTCGAGCCGCGCGCGCGTCGGCAGGAAATCGAAACAGCTTTGCGCGAGTTCCATCCGTCCTTCGCGGACGAGCCGCGCGTCGAGGATCTCCTTCATCGCGTGCAGGAAGCGCACGTCGCTCGCCGCATAGTCGCGCTGCGCGTCGCTGAGTTGCGCCGCGCCCCAGTCGCTCGACTGCTGCTGCTTCGACACTTCCTGGCCCAGCAGTTCGCGCACCAGTTCCTTGAGCCCGTGGCGATCGGTGTAGGTGCGGATCAGCCGCGAGGCGATTTTGGTGCAATAGGCGGGCGCCGCCATCACGCCGAGCGCATGCTCGATCGCGGCGAGGTCGAAGCGCGCAAAATGATATAATTTCAAACGGTTGGGATCACCGAGCACGGCCTTCAGCACCGGCGCGTCATAGGCGCTGCCGGGACCGAAGCGGACGAGATGCTCGTCGCCCGACCCGTCGCTGATCTGCACCAGGCACAGCCGGTCGCGCAGCGGATTGAGCCCCATCGTCTCGGTATCGACCGCGACCGGGCCGGGGCCCAGCGCGCCCTCGGGCAGATCTTCTTCGTGGAAATAGACAGTCATGGCCTCGCCTTAGGCCAAGCCGCCTTGCGGCTCAATGACTGGTTTCGGCGGCGGTATGGGGGTACCGGGACGATGCGGCGGACGCTGCCTCGGCTGCGGCGGGCCCCATGAATTTTCTGTTCGCAGGACGTTCGCATTTAGGTTATATATTGCGCCGTTAGCGGCACGGGGCGAGTCTGTGTCCATGGTGAACTGCGTCCCCGTCCGGCGCAAGGAGCCGGATGTAACGGGACGTGGACGACCGAAAGCGACTATCAGACAATGAGTTTCAACAAGGATCGGCGCGGCCACCGCGGACGTGGCAAGCGCGATGATTTCGGCGGTTTCGACAGCTTTGAACCCGCGCCCTACGGCGGCGACAGCTATGGCGGCGGCGGTGGACGCGGCGGCTTCGGCGACCGGGACCGTGGGGGCGGTTTCGGCGGCGGTGACCGCGGCGGCTTCGGCGGCGGCGATCGTGGCGGCGGCGGTGGCGGCTTCGGCGGCGGGCGCGGCGGCGGCATGCCGGCGCAGGTCGTCGGCGAAGGCAATGGCACCGTCAAATTCTTCAACCCGTCGAAGGGCTTCGGCTTCGTCGCGCGCGACGACGGCGGCGAGGATGTGTTCGTGCATATCAGCGCGGTCGAACAGGCGGGCCTGCAGGGCCTCGCCTCGGGCCAGCCGCTCGGCTTCACCCTCGTCGAACGCAACGGCAAGGTCTCGGCCATCGATCTGAAGATCGAAGGCGAACCGATGCCGATCGAGGATCACCCGCCGCGCCGCGACGACCGCGGCGGTGGCTTCGGCGGCGGCGATCGTCCGGGCGGCGCCCGCGGCCGGCGCCAGCTGACCGGCGAGCGTACCTCGGGCACGGTCAAGTTCTTCAACACCACGAAGGGCTTCGGCTTCATCGCGCGCGACGACGGACAGGCCGACGCCTTCGTCCACATCAGCGCGGTGCAGCGCGCGGGCATGGCCGGCCTCGAGGAAGGCGACCGCGTCGCTTTCGACATCGAGGTCGACGACCGCGGCAAATTCGCCGCGGTGAACATCCAGCCGGCGCAGGACTGATCGTCCTACCAGCGAACAGGAAAAGGGCGGCCGCGAGGCCGCCCTTTTTCGTTTGGGAGATAGCGAACCCGGAGCCCCATTTCCGTTCGTGTCGAGCGAAGTCGAGACACGCTTGGGAAGCGCCTGCCTTCGGGGTGTCTCGACTTCGCTC
>JAESFZ010000139.1_pt1 | contig 133562 bp, 135 predicted proteins | sample 9269561 | NCBI WGS metagenome assembly JAESFZ01 (sample SAMN14515552, study PRJNA621657) | algae metagenome | isolation source: Tildeniella nuda ZEHNDER 1965/U140 and co-occurring heterotrophs from wet... | place: Switzerland: Stansstaad, Zurih | collected 1965-01-01 | reverse complement strand
ATCGTCTACTTGGGCGAGCGCGAATGCTCGATCCAGCGCCGTCACCAGAAGGTCGTCGAGGAAGCCCCCTCGCCCTTCGTCACCCCCGAGATGCGCCGCAACATGGGCGAGCAGGCGGTGCGCCTTGCCGCCGCGGTCGGCTATTACAGCGCCGGCACCGTCGAGCTGATCGTCTCGGGTACCGATACCACCGGCCAGGGCTTCTACTTCCTCGAGATGAACACCCGGCTGCAGGTCGAGCATCCGGTGACCGAGGAGATCACCGGGCTCGACCTCGTCGAGCAGATGATCCGCGTCGCCAACGGCGAGAAGCTGGCGTTCACCCAGGACGACGTGAAGCTCGACGGCTGGGCGGTCGAGACGCGCGTCTATGCCGAGGACCCCTATCGCGGCTTCCTGCCGTCGATCGGCCGGCTGACCCACTACCGCCCGCCGGCGGGCGAGGACGGGGTGCGCGTCGATACCGGCGTCGTCGAGGGCAGCGAAATCTCGATGTTCTACGACCCGATGATCGCCAAGCTGATCACGCACGGGAAGACGCGCGAGGAAGCGATCGACAAGCAGATCGTCGCGCTCGATTCCTATGTGCTGCGCGGCATCGGCCACAACATCGACTTCCTGTCGGCGGTGATGCAGCACCCGCGCTTCCGCTCGGGCAACATCACCACCGGCTTCATCGCCGAGGAATATCCCGACGGCTTCGCCGGCGCGGCGGTGTCGGAGGCGACGCGCCACGACCTGATCGCCGTCGCCGCGACCATCCACGCCATCCGCATCGAGCGCGAGGCGATGATCGACAACCAGCTCGCCGGCCACGGCGCCGTCTACGGCGAGGACTGGGTGGTGATGATCGGCAAGGACAAGGTGCCGGTGCGCGTCGAAAGCTATGGCGACCGCTTCATGGTCCAGCATGGCGATCATGAGCATGAGGTCGAGACCGGCTGGAAGCCCGGCACGCACACCTGCGTCGCGACGATCGACGGCCGGCAGGTGGCGATCCAGACCGAGCGCCGCGGCGTCGGCTACCGGCTGACCACACGCGGCGCGATGCACGACGTGCGCGTGCTCACGCCGCGCGCCGCCGAACTCGCCGGGCACATGATCGAGAAGATCCCGCCCGACCTGTCGAAATATCTGCTCTGTCCGATGCCGGGGCTGGTGATGGCAATCAACGTCGAGGACGGCGACAAGGTCGAGGCCGGCCAGCCGCTCGCCATCGTCGAGGCGATGAAGATGGAGAATATCCTGCGCGCCGAGAAGAGCGGGACGGTCAAGACGGTGCGCGCCAAGGCCGGCGAGAGCCTCGCCGTCGACGCGGTGATCCTCGAGTTCGAATGAGGCCCGGGGTGCGCCTGGTAAGGCGCCGTCACGGCGACGCCGGCATTGCACCCATGATCGTCAACCCCGCGGGCGGAGATCCATATTCCAGAGGCCCCGGCATATGGATCTCCGCCCGCGCGGGCATGACGATGAGAGGTGCGGGACGATGAGCCCCGCCCCTCACGCGAAAAGGCGATCACGAGCGGCAGAAGAACTGGCTCGGCGGCCTGAACGTGCATTCGGCCTGGCGGCCGCCGCGGTTGAGCCGGACGACCATGCCGGGGCTGCTCGCCGCCAGCCGCTGCACGTCGCCGACCGTTCCGACCCGCTCGCCGTTGATCGCGTCGATGACGTCGCCCGGTTGCAGGAAGGCGAGCCGCGCCGCCGGCGCGCGCGGGTCGACGCGCACCACCACCACGCCGCGTTCGGGCAGGCCGGCACCGAGCTCCTGCGCGAAGGCCGGCGACAGGTTGCCGACGGTCACGCCGGTGAGCAGGTTCGAGCCGCCGATCGCCGTCAGGCTGCGCGCCGGCGTCTCGGGCGGCGCGGCGAGCCGCAGCGGCAGGTTGCGCGCCGCGCGGTCGCGGATCAGCGTGACGGTCACCGTTTCGCCGACCGGCTGCGTCGCCATGCGATAGCGCAGCATGCCGGGGTCGGCGACCTCCTTGCCGTCGATCGCGTAGATGACGTCGCCCGGCCGCAGCCCGGCGCGCGCCGCCGGCGAACTCGCCGACACGTCGGTCACCAGCACGCCGACCGGCCGGTCGAGCCCGACGCTGGTCGCGGTCTCGGCGGTCACCGGCTCGCCCTCGACGCCGACCCAGGCGGTGACGAGCTTGCCGGTCTTCGCCGCCTGCAGGAAGATGCGCACCATGTTGGCGGGAATGGCGAAGCCGACGCCGTTCGAGCCCCCCGACCGCGAGAAGATCGCGGTGTTGATGCCGATGATCGCGCCGTCCATTGCGACGAGCGCGCCGCCCGAGTTGCCCGGATTGATCGGCGCGTCGGTCTGGATGAAGAACTGATAATCGGAGATGCCCATGCCGGTGCGCGCCACCGCCGAAACGATGCCGTGCGTCACCGTCTGGCCGACGCCGAACGGGTTGCCGATCGCCAGCACCACGTCGCCGACCTCGGCGCGGTCCGAATCGCCGAGCCGCGCGACGGGCAGCGCGGCGCCCTTGTGATCGAGCTGCAGCACCGCGAGATCGGTGCGCGGATCGGCGAAGATCAGCCTGGCGGCGAACTGCCGCCGGTCGGCAAGCGCGACGAGGATCTCGGTCGCCCCCTCGATGACGTGATTGTTGGTGACGACGAGGCCGGCGCCGTCGACGATGACCCCCGAACCCAGCGACTGCTCGACGCGCGGCCGCGCCATGCGGCCCTGGCCGAAGAACAGGTCGTAGAAGGGATTGGCGCGCTGCTGCGTGACGCGTGCGGTATAGACGTTGACCACCGCCGGCGAGACGCGCTTCGCCACCGGCGAATAGGACATCATCAGCTGTGCCTGGGTGGCCGGTACCGCCCGCTCGGGCTGCGCGCCCGCCGCTTGGCGCGCGAGCGCGGCGGCGTCCTGCGCCACCGCCGTCGGATTATGGCCCTCGATCGTGAAGGCGAGCGTCAGCCCCGCCACCGCTCCCACGAGCAGCAACCACGCTTTCCTCATCACCGGCAGCTCTCCCGAAATCAGTCCGTCGCGCGCCTTATCTGGGTACGCCGCCGCCGCCGGCAATCCCCTGCGCGAGCAGGTCGCGCACGAACTCGGTCAGATAGGTCTTGCGGCGGCTGCGGCGGTGGCGCTCGGCGCCGAGGATCGCCCTGATCTGTTCGAGGCAGGCGTCGAAATCATCGTTGACCAGGACATAATCATATTCGCCCCAGTGGCTGATCTCGCTTGCCGCGCGGCTCATGCGGTCGGCGATGACGCTCTCGCTGTCGGTGCCGCGCGAGCGCAGCCGCTTCTCGAGTTCGGCGAGCGACGGCGGCAGGATGTAGATGCTGACGACGTCCTTGCTGTCGCGCGCCTTCAGCTGCTGCGTCCCCTGCCAGTCGATGTCGAACAGGATGTCGTGACCGACCGCCAGCGCGTCGCGCACCGGCTCGCGCGGCGTGCCGTAGCGATGGCCGAAGACATGCGCCCATTCGAGGAGCGCGCCGCTTTCGACGAGCCCGTCGAACTGCGCGTCGTCGACGAAATGATAGTCGACGCCGTCGACTTCGCCGGCGCGCGGCGCGCGGGTGGTGGCCGACACCGACAGCGAGATGTCGGCATCGTCGGCAAGGATCCGCTTGGCCATCGAGGTCTTGCCGGCGCCGCTAGGCGAGGCGAGCACGAACATCAGGCCGCGGCGCGGCGGCGGCGGGGTCTCGAGCGGGTCGTCGACAATCACGGCGCGGTGATGCGGGCAGCGGGGGCCGAGGTCAAGCGTCAGCGCGGCGTCGCCATCAGGTGCTTCGCCAGCGCGTGATAGGCCGGCAGCGAAGTGGCATCGAAATTGGCGTTGGCCGACAGCGGATGCGAGGCGAAACGCGCGACCACCATCTCCGCCTTGGGATCGATATAGACCGCCTGACCATGGATGCCGCGCGCCGAATAGGCGCCATGCTCGTTGTGGCTGACCCACCATTGGCTGCGGTAGCTCCAGCCGGGCAGCGTCCGGTAGGCGGCCTTGGCGAAATCGGCCGGGCTCGCACCCTTCATGATGTCGGCGACGGCGGCCGCCGGAATGATCTGTTTGCCGCGGTAGGTGCCGCCGCTCCGCATCATCTCGCCGAAGCGCGCGAGGTCGCGCAGCGCGAGCGACAGCCCGCCGCCCGCGAACGCGGTGCCGACCGGGTCGACGTGGAAATAGCCGTCCTGCTCCATGCCGAGCTTCGACCAGTAATATTCCTCGAGCAGCGCCGGGACCGGCTTGCCGGTGACGCGCGCGACGATCCAGCCGAGCGCGTCGGTGTTGACCGTCCGGTATTTGAACTGCGCGCCATGCTCGCCCGCCTTGGCGATCGTCCGGAGGTGCGCATAGAAGCCGTTCGGCCCCTTGTAGTCGGCGGGCCGCGGCGCGAGGCCGCCGGCATAGCCGTTGATGATCAGGTCGGTGTTGGTCGGCGAATAGGTCTCGTCGTAGGCGAGCCCCGTCGTCATATCCATGACCTGCCGCACCGTCGCATCGCCGAAGCCGCTCTCCGCCAGCTCGGGGACGTAGCGGCTGACCGGCGCCGCGGCGTCGAGCGTGCCGTCGGCGACCAGCGCCGCGGCGATCGTGCCGACCAAGCTCTTGGTGACCGAAAAGGCGATATGCTGCGTCTCGGGCCGGGTGACGCCGAAATAGCGTTCATAGACGATCCTGCCCCTGTGCAGCACGACGATGGCGTCGGTGTAGTTGACGCCGAGCGAGTCCTTCCACGTCATCGGAGCACCGCCGCCGATCGGCGCGAAGGTCACTGCATCGATGTCGTCGCGTTCGGCGCGCGGCAGCGGATCGATCGGCGCGCTCCCCCGTGCGACCGCGACCGTCGGTCCGAACTGGCGGCGGTTGGAGAAGCTCCAGCGCGTCCTGGGGAAGGAGAAAATGCCGTCGGCGGCGGTGATCAGCTTGTCGGGCGGCGGCGGGCTGCCCTGCATCCAGCCGAGCGCGACGGGGTCGCTGGCGGCGGCATCGGGAAACGCAGCGGCGACGGTCTGCGCCTGCGCCGCCCCGCCGAGGATGAGCAGCGTGGTGGCGACCATCATCGAAACACGCATCATTGCTCTCCCGGAACGAGCGCCGACGCTATGGCCGATCGACGGGAGGGTCAACATCGTGCCCCGGGCTGACGGCGCGCCCGCGGCGTGCCATGAGGCGCGCCATGGACACCATCCTCGTCGACCTCGACGGCACGCTCACCGACCCCGCTGCCGGCATCATCGCCGCCGTCCGCCATGCCGTCGCGCAGAGCGGCGCGGTGCCGCCGCCCGCCGACTCGCTGCGCTGGGTCATCGGGCCGCCGCTGCGCCGCACCTTCCCGCACATCCTCGGCGACGACTGCGACGTCGAGGCGGCGGTGGCGCATTACCGCGAGCATTATGGCGCCGGCGGGCTGTTCGACGCGGCGGTCTACGACGGCATCTTCGACGCGCTGGCGGTGCTGCGCGAGCGCCCGGCGCGGCTGCTGGTCTGCACCGCCAAGCCGCAGCATTTCGCGCAGCGCGTGCTCGATCATTTCGACCTCGCGGCGCGCTTCGACGCGATCTATGGCCCCGATCTCGAAGGCAAGCTCGACGACAAGGGCGACCTCATCGCGCATATGCTCGAGATCGAAGGCTTCGATCCGGCGCGCACGGTGATGATCGGCGATCGCGGCTCGGACGTGCTCGCGGCGAAGCGGCACGGCATCCCGACGGTGGGCGTGCTCTGGGGCTATGGCAGCCGCGAGGAGCTGGTCGAGGCGGGAGCTGCGACTCTCTGCGCCGAGCCGACGACACTGCCGGCCGTGGTTGGCTCGCTGCTCTAAGGCAGGATCGGAAAGGCTAGCCCTCGCCGAGCATCTGCTCGGGGCGCACCACCCGCCGGAAGGTCGCCTCGTCGACGAGGCCGAGCTCGAGCCCCGCCTCGAGCAGCGACAGCCCCTTGGCGTGCGCATGACGCGCGATCTTCGAGGCGGCGTCGTAGCCGATCTCGGGCGCGAGCGCGGTGACGAGCATGAGCGAGCGCTCGACGAGTTCGGCGAGCCGCTCGCGGTTGGGCGCCATTCCGGCAACGGCACGGTCGGCGAAGCTGACCGCCGCATCGGCGAGCAGCCGGATCGACTGGAGGACGTTGTAGGCGATCACCGGCTTGAAGACGTTGAGCTCGAGATGGCCCTGCGCGCCGCCGACGGTGACGGCGACGTGATTGCCCATCACCTGCGCCGCGACCATGGTCAGCGCCTCGGCCTGCGTCGGATTCACTTTCCCCGGCATGATCGAGCTGCCGGGCTCGTTCTCGGGCAGCGCCAGCTCGCCGATGCCGGCGCGGGGGCCCGAGCCGAGCAGCCGCAAATCATTGGCGATCTTGGTGAGGCTGACGGCGAGGACGTTGAGCGCCCCCGACAGCTCGACCATCGTGTCGTGGCTGGCGAGCGCCTCGAACTTGTTGGGCGCGGTGACGAACGGCAGCCCGGTCAGCTTCGCGATCTCGGCGGCAATCGCTTCGCCGAAGCCCTTGGGCGCGTTGAGGCCGGTGCCGACCGCGGTGCCGCCCTGCGCCAGCCGGTGCAGCCGCGGCAGCACCGCCTCGACGCGGTCGATGCCATCGGCGACCTGTGCCGCATAGCCCGACATCTCCTGGCCGAGCGTCATCGGCGTCGCGTCCTGCAGATGCGTGCGGCCGATCTTGATCAGGTCGGCCCAGGCTTTCGCCTTGGCATCGAGCGCGGCGTGCAGGTGGCGCAGCGCGGGCAGCAGCCGGTCGTTGACCTCGCGCGCCGCGGCGACATGCATCGCGGTCGGGAAGGTGTCGTTCGACGACTGCGCCATGTTGACGTGATCGTTGGGATGGACGGGAGTCTTGCCGCCGCGCGTGCCGGCCAGCAGCTCGTTGGCGCGGCCGGCGATCACCTCGTTGGCGTTCATGTTGGTCTGCGTGCCCGAGCCGGTCTGCCACACGACGAGCGGGAACTGGTCGTCATGCGCGCCGGCCGCCACCTCGCCCGCCGCCTGCTCGATCGCCGGCACGAGGCCGGCGGACAGCGTGCCCGCGCGCGCGTTCACGCGCGCCGCTGCCTGCTTGACGATGCCGAGCGCATGAACGAGCGGCAGCGGCATGCGCTCGCCGCCAATGGGAAAATTCTCGATCGACCGCTGCGTCTGCGCGCCCCAATAGGCGTCTGCCGCGACCTCGACGGGGCCGAAGCTGTCGGTTTCGGTGCGGGTCTTTCCCGTCACTTCTTCCGGAACGCGTCGAGCGTCACGACGTTCGACCCGTCCTCGCGCGCCGCCTGCTCCTCGGGGGTCAGCTCGGCCGGCGCCTCTTCGGCGTCGGCATCGCCCTCGTCCTCGATCAGCGGCGGCTGGAACTGCAGCGCAAAATTGACCGCGGGATCGACGAAGCCGGTGACCGCCGAATAGGGGATCGTGAGCTTGGCCGGCACCTGGTTGAACGACAGGCCGATCGAGAAGCGCTCCTCGCCGACCTGCAAGTCCCAGTAGCGGTGCTGGATGACGATCGTCATCTCGTCGGGATAGCGTTCGTGCAGATGCTTGGGCAGGTCGACGCCCGGTGCCCGCGTCTTGAAGGCGATGTAGAAATGATGGTTGCCGGGAAGTCCGCCGGCGGCCTCGATATCGCCGAGCACGCGGCGGACGACCGAACGCAGGGCTTCCTGCACGATGTCATCGTAGGCGATCAGGCTTTCGGGCGGCGGCGTTTCGGCGTTCATCGGGGCGCTCCGGGCGTTCGTCGCCTAGGTGGCGTGGCGCGACAGGGCGGTCAAGCCGCGATGCGAGAAATAGCGGCGCCGCCGGGGGCGGCAAGATAGCGCTTCGAACCGTGCGCGGCGTCCTGTAGCGTCGGCAGGCCTGGTGAATGGGGAGGTGGAATGGGCAAGCTCTTGGTGTGGCTGCTGGTCGCCGGCGCCGTTGTCGCAGGCCTGTTCACCGCCTCGCCCTATTATACGCTGGCGCAGATGTCGGCGGCGGCCGCCGATCGCGACGACGCCAAATTCGCGCGCTACGTCGACTTCGAGGCGATCCGCGCCGACATGAAGGCGTCGGTACAGGGCACGATGATCGGCGAGATCGAACAGCGCGGCAACGCCGGCGACACCGCCGGCGCCGCGGGCATGGCGCTCGGCATGCTGCTCGCCGACCGGATGATCGACGGTGCGGTCAGCCCCGAGGCGTTGCGCGCGATCTTCGAGCGGATGCGCGAGTCGACGATGCGCGATTTCGATCCGTCGAACCCGTCGTCGATCAGGAAGCTGTTCGACAACAGTTCGGTCGACTGGCGCGGCCTGTCCGAATTCCGGCTGGTCAGCGAGAACGACCCGCGGGCGCCCGAGCTGATCTTCAGGCGCGACGGGCTGCTGTCGTGGAAGCTCAGCGGCGTCGACCTCAACGACGAGGCGGTGGCCGACATCTGATCGGGGGAAAGGAAAGTGGGGAGCTTCTGTTGCTCGGTGCTCCCCGTACCGCCGGTTTCCACTTCTGTTGCCCGGTGTGGTCCCTACCGCGCTTTTGGCCTGTGAAACTTAGTCCCAGAAGGACTTAGTTACGCAGCAATCGCGAATGCCTCGTTGTCGTTGGCATTTATGTGTTTGAACGTTTTAACGGCGCATTCAGGCCGGGCGAAAGCATTCGTCTTTCAACACACGTCGATCCTAGTTCGGCCCCAGAGTCCCGTACCACTGCCGAGCGACACCTCGACGGCGGACGGTGAAAACTGGTGGAGCCGCCGGGTACCGCCCCCGGGTCCGCTGCATCTATTTCACGACGCCATTTATCGCCATATCCGGACGAATCCGGCACCTCCGATATAGGCGCTCGCGCCCGGGGCTACAAGGTCAGTGGAAGTCGCGGCTCTTGGGCACGACGCGCATGTCGCGCGGGTGGCGGCCGGTCTGCCACGAACCCTGGAGCGGGTTCTTGACGTGATCGGCCGGCGCCACGGGCAGGATCGCTTCCTGGTCGGACAGCCGGGCGAGGTCGGCCGAGACGTCGGCCATCTGGCGGGCGACGATATGGACGATCGGCACCGCCGGCCCCGTCTCGCCGTCGACCGCGAACAGCGGCCGGGGCGCCCGCTCGCGGTCGACGCGCTCGACGCTGCCCTGGATCATCATCACCCGCGCCGCCATCACCACCGGCCGGAACTGTTCGAACAGCCGCGGCCAGACGACGATGTTGGCGACGCCGGTCTCGTCCTCGATCGTCACGAACACCACCCCCGACGACCCCGGCCGCTGGCGGATCAGCACGACGCCGGCGACGCAGATCCGGCTGCCGTGCCGGGCCTTCAGCACCTCGGCGCAGGTCATCGCGCCCTGCCGCGCATAGATCGGCCGCAGGAAAGTCATCGGATGGCCGCGCAGCGACAGCCGCGTCGCGCGATAATCGTCGATGACATTCTCGCTGGCGGTGAGCTGCGGCAGCGCCACGGCGGGGTCGGCGCGATTCTCGCCGGCGGCGGCGAACAGCGGCAGCGGCTTCAGCGACGCGACCTTCCGGGCCGACCACAGACCCTGCCGGCGATCGAGGGCGAGGCTGTGGAAGGCGTCGGCCTTGGCGAGCGCATTGAGCGCCTTGGTGCCGATGTCGGCGCGGTGGACGAAATCGTCGAAATCGCGGTAGCCGGCGCCGCGGTGCGCGACGATCCACTCGCCCGACAGTTCGGGCATGCCGTCGACGAGCCGGAGGCCGAGCCTGACGGCAAACCGCCCGTCGCCGGCCGGCTCGAGCGTGCAGTCCCAGTCGGAGGCGTTGATGCAGGGCGGGCGGACCTCGACGCCATGTTCCTGCGCGTCGCGGACGATCTGCGCCGGCGCGTAGAAGCCCATCGGCTGCGAATTGAGCAGCGCGGCGCAGAACACGTCGGGGTGGAAGCATTTGATCCACGACGAGACATAGACGAGGTGCGCGAACGAGGCGGCATGGCTTTCGGGAAAGCCATATTCGCCGAAGCCCTTGATCTGGTTGAAGCAGCGCTGCGCGAAGTCGGCATCGTAACCGCGCTCGATCATGCGGCCGACCATGATTTCCTGCAGCTTCTCGATCGTCCCGCGGCTGCGGAAGGTCGCCATCGCCTTGCGGAGCTGATGCGCCTCCCGATGGCTGAATTCGGCGGCGACCATCGCGATGCGCATCGCCTGCTCCTGGAATAGCGGCACGCCCATCGTCTTGCCGAGGATGTCCGCCAGTTCGTTGGCGCCGCCGCCCTTGCGCAACGGATAGTCGGGCCGCTCCAGCCCGTCGCGACGGCGCAGATAGGGGTGGACCATGTCACCCTGGATCGGCCCGGGGCGGACGATCGCCACCTCGACGACGAGGTCGTACCATTTGCGCGGCTTCAGCCGCGGCAGCATGTTCATCTGCGCGCGGCTCTCGACCTGGAAGACGCCGATCGAATCGCCCTTGCACAGCATGTCGTAGACGGCGGGGTCCTCGCGCGGCAGCGTCTTCAGGTCCCATTCCTGCTGCTTGTAGCGGCCGATCAGGTCGAAGCTCTTCTGGATACAGGTCAGCATCCCCAGCGCCAGCACGTCGATCTTGAAGATGCCAAGCGTGTCGATGTCGTCCTTGTCCCATTCGATGAAGGTGCGGTCGTCCATCGCCGCATTGCCGATCGGTACCGTCTCCTCGAGCAGCCCGCGGGTGATGACGAAGCCGCCGACATGCTGCGACAGGTGGCGCGGCATGCCGACGAGCTGCTCGGCCAGCTCGAGCGTCTTGGCGACGCGCGGATCGCCGATCGCCAGCCCGAGCGTGGCGATCCGCGCCTCCTCGGGGCCGCGGCCGTAGGAGCCCCAGATCGTGCTGACCAGCGCGCGCGTCACGTCCTCGGTGAGCCCGAGCACCTTGCCGACCTCGCGCAGCGCCAGCCGCGGCCGGAAGTGGATGACGGTGGCGGCGATGCCGGCACGGTCGCGGCCATAGCGCCGGTAGATATATTGGATGACCTCCTCGCGCCGCTCATGCTCGAAATCGACGTCGATGTCGGGCGGATCATCCTCTTCGGTCGACAGGAAGCGCTCGAACAGCAGATCGACCTCGACCGGATTCACGTTGGTGACGTCGAGGCAGTAGCAGATCACCGAATTGGCCGCCGACCCGCGCCCCTGGCAGAGGATGGGCTTGAAACCCTTGCGCGGCGTCCGCGCCCAGCGGACGATGTCGTGGACGGTGAGGAAATAGGGCGCGTAGTTGCGCTCGCCGACGAACTGGAGCTCCTTGCGGATGGTCTCGTCGACCTTGGGCGGGATGCCCGCGGGGAAATGCTTGCGCGCGCCCTCCCACGTCAGATCCTCGAGATGCGCCTGCGGTGAGACCCCGGCGGGCACCGGCTCGTCGGGATATTCATATCTGACGTCGGTCATGTTGAAGGGGCAGGCCTCGACGACCTCGAGCGTCGCCTTCAGCGCCGGCTCGTAGCCGCGGAACAGCCGCGCCATCTCGACGCCGGGCTTCAGATGGCGCTCGGCGTTGGCCGCGAGATGGAAGCCGGCGTCGCTCAGCCGGCATTTCTCGCGGATGCAGGTGATGACGTCGGCCAGCTCGCGTCGCGACGGGTGGTGGTACCGGACGTCGTTGGCGGCGAGCAGCGGGGTGCGTGCCGAGCGGGCGACGCGGTCGAGAAAGGCAAGCCGGCGCCGGTCGTCGCCGCGATAGAGGTGGTTGGCGACGAGGTAGAGCCGGCCCTGCAGCATCTCGCGCAGCCGGTTCATCTCCGCCGCCGCGGCGCCGACCCCGGCCGCCATCTCGAAGCGCGGCACATGCGCGAAGATCAGGCCCTTCGAAAATTCGGCGACATCGTCGAGATCGAGGTGACATTCGTTCTTCGGCGCGCGCCGTTTGCCGCGCGTCAGCAGCCGGCAGAGGCGGCCGAAAGCGTCGCGATCGGTCGGCCAGGCGAGGAACTCCGCGCCGTCCTGCAGCGCCAGCCGGCAGCCGACGACGAAGCGCAGCCCCCGCTCCGACGCCTCCTTGTGCATGCGAACCACGCCGGCCAGCGTGTTGCGGTCGGTCACGCCGATCGCCGCGAGCTTCAGTTCGACGGCGCGCGCAGCGAGATCCTCGGCATGGCTCGCCCCCTCGAGGAAGGAGAAGCCGGTCGCCACCTGCAGCTCGGCATAGGCGGTCACGGGAACAGGCCGTGCATGTGCCAGGTCGGCGGCGGCTCGTCGCCGAAGGTACCGCGGCGGAACAGCCAGAAACGCCGGCCCTCCTCGCCCTCGACGATGAAATAGTCGCGCGGGCGTTCGTTGCCGCGCCACCATTCGGGGGCGATGCGCTCGGGCCCCATGGCGCGGGCGACGCGGTGGCGGACGCGGCGCCAGGTGAAGGCCTGCGGCGGGCCGTCGGGCACGCCGGCCAGCGCGACCTCGATGGCTTCGGGCGGATCGAGCAGGTGCGGCGGCCGCGCCGCGCGCGCGTCGGGCTCGATCCAGTGCGCGTCGGCGGGCGCCACCCGCCGCGCCGCGCGCTCGGGGACATGGCTGGCCACCGAGGCCAGCGCGAAGATCCGGTCGCGGCCCAGGCGGTTGGCGACGAGATCGGCGAAGGCCAGCCGATCACGCGCGTCGCGACGCGTCATCAGCGTCGCCTGTTCGGCCGACAGCGGCTCGACGTGCAGCGCCTCGAGCCGCAGCGCGTCGATCCCGAAGCCCGGCGCCACGCTCTCGATCCGGTCGCGCGCCAGCCGCATCATGTGCGCGACCGATCGGGTCGGCAGGCCGAAGCGCAGCTCGAAGCCGCTCGATTCGCCGTCGACGGCGGTCGCGACCAGCCGCAGGTGGCGCACGCCGAGGCCGGCGGCGCGCAGCTTGCCGGCCAGCTGCCTGGCCAGCAGCTCGAGCCAGTTCCCGATCTGCGCCGCCTCGAGGATCGGCGCGGCGAAACGGCGGACGACGCGCTGCGGCGCCGGGGGTTCGATCGGCGCCAGCGGCTCGGGCGCGTCGCCCAGCGCCTGGTCGAGACGCAGCAGCGTGTCGTCGCGAAAGCGCGCGGCGAGCGCCCGGCGCTCGACCGGCAGCAGGTCGCCGATGCGGCGCAGGCCGAAGCGGGCGAGCAGGTCGACGCCGTCCGCAGTCAGCCGCAGCCCCGAGACCGGCAGCGGCGCCAGCGCCGCGCGGAGCTTCGCCCGGTCCGACGGCACGATCCGGCCCGGATCGAAGCGCGCCAGCGCCCAGGCGCCGCCGACGGTCGCGGCGATCGCCGCGTGCGACGTCAGGCCGATTTCGCGCAGCCGCGCCACCAGGTCGTCGAGCAGGTCGGCCTCGCCGCCGTGGAGGTGGCTGGCGCCGTCGATGTCGAGCAGCAGCGCGTCGCGGCCGTCGATGGCGACGACGGGCGTGAAGCGCAGGCACCAGGCGGCCAGCCGCCGCAGGAAGTCGGCGTCGGCATCGCGGTCGATCGGCTCGACGAACAGCCCCGGCACCCGGGCGCGCGCATCGGCGAGCCGCTGGCCGGCGGCGAGGCCGAGCGTCGCCGCCGGACCGTTGACCGCCGCGACCTCAAGCCCGTGCGGCCCGGCCTCGCTCAGCGCGAACGGCACCCGCGACGGCCGGAGCCGGCGGCCGCGCTGACGGCGCAGCCGTTCGATCGGCAGGTGCGGCAGCCAGAGCGAAACGATGCGTCCCTTCATCCCAATCAAGCTCCCAGGGGCCGGCGGGCGCACTTCCCCGCGACCGGATCAGTTCGGCGCGCCAGCGTGGATGGCCGGGCGCGTCGGCATCGAAATCGTCCCCCGCCGACAGCCGCGCGGCGACGTGCCAGATCGTCGAAGCGGCCGAGGCATCGGTGCGGGCGCCCCGGCGCGCCGGGGCATCGACGAGCAGGCACGGCGTCGCCCGATCGGCCGCCGCCAGCGCCAGCCGCCGCGAGGCGGTGAAATCGACCGCCAGCCCCGCGCCGACCAGCAACGCGAAGGCGCCGCTGCGCAGCGCCTCCTCGAGCACCCAGCCGGCCTCGGCCGGCCGCTTCGCCTCGACGACCAGAAGCCCTGCGGGGTCGCAGCCGTAGCGCGCGAGCCCCGGCGCATAGGGCAGGCCCCATTCGCGGACATGCAGCGCCGTCGCCACCCACAGCATCCCGCCGCGCCGGCCGCTGCACGCCGCCATCGCCAGCGCGAAGCCGTGCGCCGCCGGCACGTCGCCGACCTCGGCGGCCCGCACTGCGTGCAGCGCGGTCGCCAGCCGCCCGCCGATCGCCCGGTCGACCGCCGCGACGCCGAAGCGCCATGGCGCCGCGCCCGCCGCTTCCGCGGCGGCGACCAGCGGCGCCTGCCCTTCGATCCGCGCCACGACCTGACGCAGCTCGGCCAGCGAGGCCCGCTCGACACCGACTCGACTCACCGACATAAGTTCCTGTTTTGTTCTATTCTGGTCCACCGAGTCAACGCCGCGGGCCACGCTGGCTCCGCCTCTCGGGGTTGGGGATCGTCGGGATGGATTGAGGCGGGCTCGCTCTTGCAAAGCGAAGCCCCGCGCCGGACGGTCCGTCCTCACGCGGGGCTTCGCAGGTCAGCGAAATGACCAACGCCTACGCAGACACCACGCTACTTCACACCGCCCCGCTCTCCGTGGCGGGAGCCGCAGGGCAAGGCGACGAGCGCCCAATGCCCTGCAGGCCGCAGCAAAACGATTTCGGAATTCTACGTAGCGTATTTCCCCCCGGACGCGCCGTCGGAGGCGCCCGCCCCGCGCTCGAGCGACACCGGCGGCGCCGGGCGATTGCGTCTCGCCGGAACAGCTGCCGGTGGTTCCACGTCTAGGACAGATGCCGACCACTCACCTCGACCTCTCCACCCAGGAAATGCTGCTTCGTCTCGGCGTCGCCGCGCTGGTCGGGATGATCCTCGGCGTCGACCGCGAGCTGAAAGGCATCGCGGCGGGGCTGCGAACGCATGCGCTGGTCAGTCTCAGCTCGGCGGCGATCACCTATTCGGCGCTGATGCTCCACGAGCAGCTCTGGATCGAAGGCGATCCCGCGACCGATCCGCTGCGGGTGATCCAGGGGCTGGCGCAGGCGATCGGCTTCATCGCCGCCGGGCTGATCTTCGTGTCGAAGGGCGGCGTCAAGAACGTCACCTCGGCGGCCAATCTGTGGCTGGCGACGGCGGTGGGCATCGCCTCGGGCGCCGGCCAATATGAGCTCGTGGCCGCGACGACGGCGATCGGCGTGGTGCTGCTGACGATCGTGCGCGTGGCGGAGCGCTTCATGCCCAGAAAGGGCGGGCCCGACGACCCGGACTAGGGGCGCGATCAGCCCGCCTTGCGCAGCCGCTGCCCGACCTCGGCGACGCGCAGGTAGCGGTCGAGCATGCCCTGGTTGATGCGGTCCCAGTCATAGCGGAGCGCCGCCGTCAGCCCCGCCTCGCCCGCCGCCCGGCGCGCCTCGGCGTCGGCGACATAGGTCGCGATCGCCTCGGCGCTGCCCTCGATGTCGTCGGGGCTGGTCAGGATGCCGTTGATCCCGTCGGCGACGAGGCTGAGCGAGCCGGTGGCGCGCGCCGCGACGACGGGCAGGCCGCTCGCCATCGCCTCGAGCGTCACGTTGCCGAAGGTCTCGGTCGACGACGGGTTGAACATCAGGTCGGACGAGGCATAGGCGCGCGCCAGGTCGGTGCCGGTCTGGTAGCCGGTGAAGATCGCCTGCGGCGCCTGCGCCTCGATCCACGGCCGCGCCGGGCCCTCGCCGACGATCAGCGCCTTGTAGGGAACGCCGCGCTCGTCGAGCTTGGCGAGCGTCGCCGCGAGCGTGTCGAGACCCTTTTCGAGGACCAGCCGCGCGACGAACAGCACCACCACCTCGTCGTCGGCGATGCCGAGCGAGCGGCGCCACGCCATGTCGCGGCGGCCGGGGTTGAACAGCTCGCGGTCGATGCCGCGGCTCCAGATCGCGACGCGACGCGACATGCGCTGATCGGTCAGCACCGCCGCCATGCTCTCGCTCGGCGCATAGATTTCGAAGCAGCGCGTGTAGAGCCGGCGCAGGATCGCCTCGCCGACCGTCTGCAGCCAGCCGATCTTGTAATAGCGGAAATAGGTTTCGAAGCGCGTGTGGACGCTCGCCACGACCGGGATGCCGCGGCGTCGCGCCCAGGTCGCGGCGCGGTGGCCGATGATATCGGGCGAGGCGATGTGGACGATGTGCGGATCGAAGCGCGCGACATCGTGCTTGGCGCCGCCCTGCAGCCCGAAGCCCAGTCGATATTCGCCGCGGCCGGGCAGCGCCACCGAGGGAATCGACACCAGAGTTCCCGCCGGCTCGAACGCCGGCGTGTCGGTGGTCGGCGAATAGGCGCGGACCGTCGCGCCCTGGCTCTCGACATAGGCGACGAGCCGGTTGAGGGCCTGGTTCGCGCCGTCGCGGACGTAATTATAATTGCCCGTGAACAGGGCGATACGGAGTTCCGAAGGCTGCATGTCGCGGCTTGTACCCTCGATCGATGCAGGCGCGAAACCCTGCTCGCAAGCTTTGCGACCCCCCACCGTTATTACCCGAGGTCGCACGCCATGGTGGCGCGCCGGCCATGACGACCGAAGGAAGCGAGCGTTGCCCTCCATGTCTGCTGCCTCCACCCTGCGCCTCGCGCATGCGCTGCCCCTGGCGTTCGGCCTGGCCTTCGTCTGGCCGGAAGCCGCCGATGCCGGCTTCGATGTGGCGTATCCGGTGTCCGCCGTCGCGAAAGACGTCAGCGCGCCCGCGCCGCGGCGGACCGGGCTGGCCCCGACCGACGCCGGGGCCGCGCCGTCTCGGCCTGACGCTCGATGACGACCTCGCCGCCGCCGCCGTCGGGGGTCGGGACGAGGCTCGACTGCAATGGGCCGGTATTTTCGGCAGGCGCGGCATTTGCGCGCTTTGCCCTGCGGCGGCGCACGCGCTACGCCTGAGCAATGAAGTTCCAGATCGATGAAGATCGCGCCGGCGCCCAGCTCCGCAAGATCGGTCTCCACCTCGCCATCTCGGGGCTGCGCATCGTCGAGGAATATCGGCGCGTCTACGGCGATGACAACGACCGGGTGATGATCATCCTCGCGGTCGTCGCCAGCACGCTCGAGCGCGCGATCCGCAGCGACGAGGCCGGCGAGTTCAGCGACCTCAGGCAGGTGCTGCCCGACGAGATGGTAGGCCCCTGCAACGTCGCCTCGATCGCCATCGCCACCGGCCTGCCGCGCGAAACCGCGCGCCGCAAGGTCAACGCGCTGATCGCCGAGGACATCCTGCGGCGCGACCAGCGCGGCGTCATCACCTTCGTGAAAGGCATCGGGCAGAATCCGGTGATCTATCGCATGCTGCGGCGCCAGGCGGGCGAGATCGCCCGGCTCGCCAGCATGTTCAGCGAGGCGGGCATCATGGTCCCGATCGCCCCGGCACCGCCGCTGACGCTGGTCGAGGACGACAAGCGCGCGGCTTAGGACGCTCGAGCGCGCGCTTCACCGCCGCCCAATCGATCGGCTTGACATTCTGCGTGCCGCCGGCGTCGACGTCGTCCTGGATGGCCAGCAGCCCCTGCCAGATAGCGGCCGATCGCTCCCGAGAAGGCGCCGCCGACACGGAAACGAGAGAGGGGACGCCATGTTATTGCAGGCTTACCCCGCGCAGGCCTGGGAGCCGAATTGACATCGCCCGGAAAGAAGGCGGGCCCCCTGCGAAGGGGACCCGCCCAGTTTGCCAGCCATTCTAACCCTTGGGGAGGATCGCGAGGCGGCTGGCGGTCTGCTGAACGCTAGAAGCGCACGCCCGCGGCGAGGCCGTAGCGGCGCGGCTCCAGCGTGAAGACGTTGGTGAACAGCCCGGTCGCCGGGTCGGTCACATACATGCCGGTGACCGCATCGTTCTTCGTCAGGTTCTGCACGAAGCCGCGCAGGTACCAGCGCTCGTCGGGGCCGTTGAGCGTCAGCTGCGCATTGGCGACGTCGTAGCTGCCGATCCGGTCGATGTTGCGGTTGAAGTTGCGGCCGTAATAGTCGCCGGTGAACGAATAGTCGACGCGCGCGACGAGGCTCATGTCGTTGTCGAAGTCGTGCGTGTACTGCGCGCCGACCGCGACCTTGAATTCGGGCGAATTCTGCAGCTCGTTGCCGCTGAGGTCGACGGCGACGCCATCGGACACGGTGTAGAGGCTCGACAGCGCCGGGTTGGCGGCGCCGATCGCCAGCGCCGGATTGACGCCGGTCGTCGCCAGCGCACCCTGCAGCGCGCTGCACACCGAGAAGGCGCCCGTCGTGTTGGTGCCCTGGATCGCCTGCGTCGGCCGCAGGCCGATCGCGGCGTTGACGGCGTTGACGATCGCGTCGGCGCGCGGCGCGCCCGCGGCGGTCGGGATGACCGCGCAGTTCGAGGCGTTCGACAGGTCCTTGATGACCACCACGTCGGAGCGGCCGCCCGACGGATCGCGCGCATCGACGAGCTGGAGGTCCTTGATCTTCGTTTTCAGATACGACGCGTTGACGTTGAACTGCAGCGCCCGCACCGGCGCGATCAGGAACTCGCCCTCGAGGCCGTAGACCGTCGCGTCGGTATTGTCGTTGAACGAGGTGCGGTTGATGATCCGGCTGACCTGATAGTCCTTGTAGTCGTAGTAGAAGGCGGTGAGGTTGGCGCGCAGCGTGCCGTCGAGGAGCACGTTCTTGCTGCCGATCTCGAAGGCATTGATCGTCTCGGGGCGGAAGTTGACGGGCGCCGAGAACAGCGCCGGGTCGAACGGCGGATTGATGCCGCCGCCCTTGTAGCCACGCGCATAGGAGGCATAGACGAGGCCGTCGTCGCTCGGCTTCCAGTCGACGACCGCGCGGCCGGTCAGCCGCTCGAACCTGACGTCGCTGCTCCGGAACGCCGCGGGGATCGCGGTGGTGCCGAACGGTACCGGACCGGCGGTCAGCAGCGGCGACTGGCGATCGCGCACCGACTTGTCGTCGACGGTGTAGCGCAGCCCGAGCGTCAGCTTCACCGCGTCGCTGACCTCGTAATAGCCTTCGCCGAACGCCGCATAGGCCTTCAGCCGATACTCGCCGACCTGGTTGTCGTAGATCGGCGAGGCCTGGCCGGCGACGCCGCCGCCGAGCAGCGCCGAGGCATAGTCGAGCGCCGAGGCGGCGATGTAATAGTCGCTATCCGACTTGGTGTCGAAATAGATGCCGCCGAGCAGGAAGTTGAACGGTCCGTCGAACTGCGAGTCGACATGCGCTTCGAGGCTGTACTGGCGCGCGCCGAGGTTCGACTGATCATATTCGATCGGGTTGGGCGAGCAGCGATCGACGAAGCCGCCGATGTAGCCGGCGAAGCCGCTGTTGACGTCGGACACGCAGATGTTGCCGCCCTGCGTGACGCGCGACGCGCTCGGGAACAGCGCGCGGAAGGCGTTGAAGCCGGGATTGGTGGCGAGCGCGTCGCCGACGGTCAGGTTATAGTCGGTGCGCGACCGGACATAGGTGTCCTGATAACCGCCGGTGACGTTGAGCGTCAGGTCGCCGAAATCATGCTCGAGCTTCGCCATGACGATGGTCTCGTCGGCGAAATAGGTCGGGGCATAGTCGAGGTTGACGGTGCGCAGGTCGCCGGGCGAGGTCGCGCCGGCATAGGCATCGGCGCCGTAGACGCTGCCCAGCGCGAAGGGGGCGAGCGCCGCGGCGCCGGCGATGCGCAGGAATTCGGCGCTGGTGGCGATGCCGGCGAGCGTCGAGTTGCCGTTGACCGTCTCGGCCTCGAGCCGATCGGGCGAGCAGCCGAGCACCCCGCTCGGATCGCGGTTGCACAGCTGCTTCTGGATGCGCGAGCGGTTCGAATCCTCGCGGAAATATTGTCCGATCAGGTCGATTACGGTGTCGTCGCCAGGCTCCCAGCGCAGCGTGCCGCGTACCGCGAAGCTGTCGCGGCCGTCGATGCGCCCGCCGTCGAACAGGTTCTTCGTATAGCCGTCGCGCTTGGTGTAGATGCCGGCGACGCGCACGCCCAGCGTCTCGCCGACCGGCAAATTGACCATGCCGTTGAGCTTGAGCGAGTCATAATTGCCATATTCGACATCGGCCGAAGCGGCGAAGTCGTTCCTGGGACGGGCGGTGATCAGGTTGACGACGCCGCCGGTGGCGTTGCGGCCGAACAGCGTGCCCTGCGGCCCGCGCAGCACTTCCAGTCGCTCGAGGTCGAAGAACTCGATCTCGAAGAGCCGCGGGCTGTTGACCGGCATGTCGTTGATGTGGATGCCGACGCCCTGGTCGGCCGACGTCGCCACCACCGATTCACCGATGCCGCGGATCGAGAAGTTCGACGAGGTGAAATTGGTCTTGGTGAAGGTGATGTTGGGCAGCGAGAGCTGCAGATCCTGCGTGTTCTCGATCTGCTGCGCCGCGAGCGTCTCGCCGGTGAAGGCGGTGACGGCGATCGGCACGTCCTGGAGCGATTCGGCCTGACGCTGCGCGGTGACGACGATCTCCTCGATCGGCGCCTCGTCGATCGCCGCGTCAACCGCGGCGGCGGACGCCTCCTGCGCGACGGCCGGAACGGCGGCGAGGATCGCCGCGAGCGACACGCCGGCCACGAGGCTGCGCCTGAGCAGATCGCCGTTCGACATCAGAGCAACTCCCCGGACATGGCGGGGCTCCAGCCCCATGGTTCAGCCCCGGGGTCAGCCGATGCGACGCCACGCAACATCGCTACCCCGGTGTACAGCCGGAGCTAGTAGCCGGCTGGATGCCCGGCGCGCCCGCGATCTCGCCCATTTTGGGCATCATCGCGCTTGGGCGAACGCGATCGGCTGCGACCTCAACGAGGTCGAACCGCGGCGCGAGCTGTGGTAGAGGCCCGCGCCATGCTCAACCTGAACGGTATCACCGTGCGCCTCGGCGGCCGCACCATCCTCGACCGCGCGACCGCTGCGCTGCCCGGCCGATCGCGCATCGGTCTGATCGGCCGCAACGGCGCCGGCAAGTCGACGCTGATGAAGCTGATCGCCGGCCTCGGCGAGACCGACGAGGGCGGCATCGAGATGCCGAACGCGCTGCGTATCGGCTACATCGCGCAGGAGGCGCCGAGCGGCACCGCGACGCCGTTCGAAACGGTGCTCGCCGCCGACCGCGAGCGCGCCGCGCTGCTCGCCGAGGAGGAAGGACTCGACCATTCGGGCGAGGACGAGAATGCGATGCACCGCATCGCCGACATCCACGAGCGGCTGACCGCGATCGACGCGCATACCGCGCCGGCGCGTGCCGCGCGCATCCTCGTCGGCCTCGGCTTCGACGAGCCGGCGCAGCACCGGCCGCTCGACAGCTTCTCGGGCGGCTGGAAGATGCGCGTCGCGCTCGCTGCGCTGCTGTTCTCGCAGCCCGACCTGCTGCTGCTCGACGAGCCGTCGAACCACCTCGACCTCGAAGCGACGCTGTGGCTCGAGAATTTCCTCAAGTCCTACCGCGGCATGATGGTCGTCATCAGCCACGAGCGCGACCTGCTCAACAACGTCGTCGACCATATCCTGCATCTCGAGCGCGGGAAGGTGACGCTCTATCCGGGTGGCTACGACGCGTTCGAGCGGCAGCGCAACGAGCGTGCCGCGCAGCTGGCGGCCGCCCGCGAGGCGCAAGCCGCGCAGCGCGCCAAGCTGCAGGACTATATCGCCCGCAACAGCGCCCGCGCCTCTACCGCCAAGCAGGCACAGTCGCGCGCCAAGGCGCTGGCGCGGATGCAGCCGATCGCCGAGGTGGTCAACGACCCGAGCCTGGTGTTCGACTTCCCGTCGCCGCCGCCGCTGAAGCCGCCGCTGGTGCAGCTCGACATGGCCGCCGTCGGCTATGGCGAGAAAGTGATCCTGTCGCGGCTCGACCTGCGCATGGATCCCGACGACCGCATCGCGCTGCTCGGGCGCAACGGCAACGGCAAGACGACGCTCGCGCGGCTGCTGGCGGCGCAGCTCAAGCCGATGGAGGGCCATTATTCGACCGCCGGACGCATGCGCGTCGGCTATTTCACCCAATATCAGGTCGAGGAGCTGCACCGCGACGACACGCCGCTCGAGCATATGACGCGATCGATGAAGGGCGCGAGCCCGGCGGCGGTGCGCGCCCAGCTCGGCCGCTTCGGCTTCTCGGGCGACATGGCGACGCAGCAGGTCGGCAAGATGTCGGGCGGCGAGCGCGCGCGGCTGGCGCTGGCGTTGATCACCCGCGAGGCCCCGCACCTGCTCATCCTCGACGAGCCGACCAACCATCTCGACGTCGACGCGCGCGAGGCGCTGGTGCGTGCGCTCAACGACTATGAGGGCGCCGTCGTCATCGTCAGCCACGACCGCCACATGGTCGAGGCCGCCGCCGACCGGCTGGTGCTCGTCGACAACGGCACCGCGACCGAATTTGCCGGCAGCCTCGACGATTATACCGACATGGTGCTCGGCCGCGGCGAGAGCCGCGGCAGCGGCGGCGGCGGCAAGGCCGCCGGTCCGGCGGCCAACAAGAAGGAAGAGCGGCGCCTCGCCGCCGAGGCGCGCGAGAAGAGCCAGGGGCTGCGTAAGGCGGCGAAGGCGGCCGAGGCCGAAGTGGCGCGGCTCACCGCGCGGCGCACCGCCATCGACCAGGCGCTGTTCGACCCGAAGACCGCCAGCGGCGCCGACCGCACCGCCTCGTCGAGCGAGCTGATGCGCGAGCGCGGCGCGATCGACCGCCTGCTGGTCGAGGCGGAAGCGAAGTGGCTGGAGGCCGAGGCGGCGATCGAGGGGATCGAGCAGGCGGCGTGAGCGACGCAGAACGCGCCACGACCTGACGATCGCGCTCCGTTACCCCTCACTGGCAACTGGCCAGCAATGAAAAAGCCCCGCCGGATCGCTCCGGCGGGGCCTTTTCATTGCCTCTCGGCCGTCGGCTTACGCCTCGGGCTGAACCTCGGCGAGCGGGCTCTTGGGCGGCGCCAGCTCGGCGGGGATCTCGACCGGCTGGTCGACGACCGGCGGCTTCTGCGAGGCGCGGATCGCCGCATCGCGCGAGTTGGCGGTGACGCGCAGGCGGTTCATCGCCGCGCCGGTACCGGCGGGGATGAGACGGCCGACGATCACGTTCTCCTTGAGGCCGGTGAGCGTGTCGATCTTGCCCTGGACCGCCGCCTCGGTGAGGACGCGGGTGGTCTCCTGGAACGACGCCGCCGAGATGAAGCTGCGGGTCTGCAGCGACGCCTTGGTGATGCCGAGCAGGATCGGCTTGCCCTCGGCGGGTTCGCCGCCTTCGAGCGCCGCCTTGGCGTTGATCTCGTTCATCTCCTCGAAGTCGACCTGCTCGCCGACCAGCAAGGTCGTGCCGCCCGACTTGGTGATCTCGACCTTCTGCAGCATCTGGCGAACGATCACCTCGATGTGCTTGTCGTTGATCTTCACGCCCTGCAGTCGATAGACCTCCTGGATTTCCGCCACGAGATATTCGGCGAGCGGCTCGATGCCGAGCACGTCGAGGATATCGTGCGGATCCGGGTTGCCGTCGATCAGGTAGTCGCCGCGCTTGATGAAGTCGCCTTCCTGCACGGTGATGTGACGGCCCTTGGGCACCATATATTCGACCGGCTCGAGCGACGGATCGTCCGGACGCAGGATCACGCGACGCTTGGTCTTGTAATCCTTGCCGAATTCGACGCGGCCGTCGATCTTGGCGATCACCGCATTGTCCTTGGGCTTGCGCGCCTCGAACAGCTCGGCGACGCGCGGCAGACCGCCGGTGATGTCGCGCGTCTTCGCCGCCTCGCGCGGAATACGCGCGATGACGTCGCCGGCGTGCACCTTGTCACCGTCGTTGACCGACAGAATGGCGTCGACCGACAGCAGGTAGCGGCCGCTCTCGCCCGAGGCTTCGTCGAGCAGCGTGATGCGCGGCCGCAGGTCGGCGTGCTCCTTCTTGCCGCCCGAGCGGAACTCGACGACCACCTTGTTGGTGATGCCGGTCGCCTCGTCGACGTTCTCCGACATCGTCACGCCCTCGATGAGGTCCTGATACTTCACGGTGCCCGACTTCTCGGTGATCACCGGGAGCGTATAGGGATCCCACTCGGCGAGACGATCGCCCTTCGACACGGTGGCGCCGTCCAGATGGAGCAGCGTCGCGCCGAACGGCAGACGGTGAACCGACCGCTCGCGGCCGTCCATGTCGACGATCGCCAGTTCGCCGTTGCGCATCATGCCGATGATGCGGCCACGGCTGTCCTGCAGCGTCGTCATGCTCTTGTACTTGACGGTGCCGTCGACCGGCGCTTCGAGCGTCGACTGCTCGCTGACCTGCGCCGCGCCACCGATGTGGAACGTGCGCATGGTGAGCTGCGTGCCGGGCTCGCCGATCGACTGGGCGGCGATGACGCCGACCGCCTCGCCGGCGTTGACCGGCGTACCGCGCGCCAGATCGCGGCCGTAGCATTGCGAGCAGACGCCCTGCACCGTCTCGCAGACCAGCGGCGAGCGGATCTTGACCGAGACGACGCCGGCCTTCTCGATCTGCGCGGTCTCGGCTTCCGACAGCAGCGACCCCGAGACGACGATCGTCTCGTTGGTCTTCGGATCGATCACGTCCTCCGCCGTGGTGCGGCCGAGGATGCGCTCGCCAAGCGACACGATGGTGGAACCGCCCTCGACGATCGCCGCCATCTTCAGGAACTTCTCGGTGCCGCAATCCTCCTCGATCACGACGCAATCCTGGCTGACGTCGACGAGACGACGCGTCAGGTAGCCCGAGTTCGCGGTCTTCAGCGCGGTGTCCGCGAGACCCTTGCGGGCGCCGTGGGTCGAGTTGAAATACTCGAGGACGGTCAGGCCTTCCTTGAAGTTCGAGATGATCGGCGTCTCGATGATCTCGCCCGACGGCTTGGCCATGAGGCCGCGCATGCCGGCGAGCTGCTTCATCTGCGCCTGCGAACCGCGGGCGCCCGAGTGCGCCATCATGTAGATCGAGTTGATCTGCTTCTCGCGGCCGTCGTCGCCGATGCGCCGCGAGCTGATCTGCTTCATCATCGCGTCGGCGACGCGATCGCCGCAACGCGCCCAGGCGTCGACGACCTTGTTGTACTTCTCGCCCTGCGTGATGAGGCCGTCCTGATACTGCTGCTCGTAATCCTTCACGAGCGCGCGCGTCTCGTCGACCATCGGCGTCTTCTCTTCGGGGATGATCATGTCATCCTTGCCGAAGCTGATGCCGGCCTGGAACGCGTGGCGGAAGCCCAGCGCCATGATGGCGTCGGCGAACAGCACCGTCTCCTTCTGGCCGGTGTGGCGATAGACGGTATCGATGACGTCGCCGATCTCCTTCTTGGTGAGGAGGCGGTTGACGGTCTCGAACGGCACCTTGTGCGACTTGGGCAGCGTCTCGCCGAGCAGCATGCGGCCCGGCGTGGTGACGGCGCGCTTCATGTAGGTACGGCCCGCCTCGTCGGTCTGCGGCACGCGGCTGATGATGCGCGTGTGCAGCGTGACCGCCTTGGCGGCGAGCGCCTGGTGAACCTCGGTGATGTCCGAGAACATCTGAAGCTTCTCGTGCTTCGTGCCGTCGGGCATCTCCTGATACTCGGGCGCGTGCTCCTGACGCTCCATCGAGAGATAGTAGAGCCCGAGCACCATGTCCTGCGACGGCACGATGATCGGCTTGCCGTTGGCGGGCGACAGGATGTTGTTGGTCGACATCATCAGCACGCGGCATTCCAGCTGCGCCTCGAGGCTCAGCGGGACGTGCACGGCCATCTGGTCGCCGTCGAAGTCGGCGTTGAACGCCGAGCAGACCAGCGGATGGAGCTGGATCGCCTTGCCCTCGATCAGCACCGGCTCGAAGGCCTGGATGCCGAGGCGGTGGAGCGTCGGGGCGCGGTTGAGCATCACCGGATGCTCGCGGATCACCTCGTCGAGGATGTCCCAGACTTCCTTGCGCTCCTTCTCGACCCACTTCTTGGCCTGCTTCAGGGTCATCGACAGACCCTTGGCGTCGAGGCGCGAGTAGATGAACGGCTTGAACAGCTCGAGCGCCATCTTCTTGGGCAGGCCGCATTGATGGAGCTTGAGCTCGGGACCGGTGACGATGACCGAGCGGCCCGAATAGTCGACGCGCTTGCCGAGCAGGTTCTGGCGGAAGCGGCCCTGCTTGCCCTTGAGCATGTCGGACAGCGACTTGAGCGGACGCTTGTTGGCGCCGGTGATCGTGCGGCCGCGGCGGCCGTTGTCGAACAGCGCGTCGACGGCCTCCTGGAGCATGCGCTTCTCGTTGCGGACGATGATGTCCGGCGCGCGCAGCTCGATCAGCCGCTTGAGGCGGTTGTTGCGGTTGATGACGCGGCGATAGAGATCGTTGAGATCCGACGTCGCGAAGCGGCCGCCATCGAGCGGCACCAGCGGGCGCAGTTCGGGCGGGATCACCGGGACGACCGTCAGGATCATCCATTCGGGGCGGTTGCCCGATTCGATGAAGCTCTCGACGATCTTCATCCGCTTGATGATCTTCTTGGGCTTCAGCTCGGACTTGGTGGTCGCGAGCTCTTCCTTCAGGATCACCATCTCGCCTTCGAGGTCGAGGTCCTCGAGCAGCTTGCGGATCGCCTCGGCGCCGATGCCGGCGGTGAAGGCGTCCTCACCGAACGCTTCCTGCTGCTCCATCAGCTCGTCTTCGGTGAGCAGCTGGAACTTCTTGAGCGAGGTCAGGCCGGGCTCGATCACGACATATTGCTCGAAATAGAGCACGCGCTCGAGGTCCTTGAGCGGCATGTCGAGCAGCATGCCGATGCGGCTCGGCAGCGACTTCAGGAACCAGATGTGCGCGACCGGCGCGGCGAGCTCGATATGGCCCATGCGCTCGCGGCGGACCTTCGAGACGGTGACCTCGACGCCGCACTTTTCGCAGACGATTCCCTTGTACTTCATGCGCTTGTACTTGCCGCACAAGCATTCGTAGTCCTTGATCGGACCGAAGATGCGCGCACAGAACAGGCCGTCGCGCTCGGGCTTGAAGGTCCGGTAGTTGATCGTCTCCGGCTTCTTGATCTCGCCGAACGACCAGGAGCGGATGCGCTCGGGCGACGCGATCGCGATCTGGATGCGATCGAACGTCTCCGGCTTCGCCGCCGGGTTGAAGAAGTTCATGAGTTCCTGGTTCATACCCAGTCCTTACTTCTCAAAATTCACATGCCGCCGGGATGGCGGGGCCGTCGCGGCCGGCGCGTCCCCGGAGGGATCGCACCGGCCGAAGCGGCATGATCAGGCAGCGTCGTCGGTGACTTCGGCATTCTGAAGTTCGACGTTGAGGCCCAGCGAGCGCATTTCCTTGACGAGCACGTTGAACGACTCCGGAATGCCCGCCTCGAAGGTATCGTCGCCCTTGACGATCGCCTCGTAGACCTTGGTGCGGCCGACGACGTCGTCGGACTTCACCGTCAGCATCTCCTGGAGCGTGTACGCCGCGCCATAGGCCTGGAGCGCCCAGACCTCCATCTCGCCGAAGCGCTGGCCGCCGAACTGCGCCTTGCCGCCCAGCGGCTGCTGGGTCACGAGGCTGTACGGTCCGATCGAGCGGGCGTGGATCTTGTCGTCCACGAGGTGGTGCAGCTTCAGCATGTAGATGTAGCCGACGGTCACCTTGCGGTCGAACTGCTCGCCGGTGCGCCCGTCGTACAGCTCGACCTGGCCCGACGGATCGAGACCCGCCAGCTCCAGCATCGCCGACACGTCGGCCTCGCGGGCGCCGTCGAACACCGGGGTCGCCATCGGCACGCCGGCGCACAGGTTCGACGCCATCTCGGCCATCTGCTCGTCGGACAGCGCCGCGATCTCGTCGGCATGCTGCTCGCCGTAGATCGTGCCGAGGCGGGTGCGCAGCGTGTTCGCCTGCCCGTCGCCGAAGCCCTTGGCGTGGATGTCCTCGAGCATCGCCGAGATCTGCCGGCCGAGGCCGCGCGCGGCCCAGCCGAGGTGCGTCTCGAAGATCTGCCCGACGTTCATGCGCGACGGCACGCCCAGCGGGTTCAGCACGATGTCGACATGCGTCCCGTCCTCGAGGAACGGCATGTCCTCGATCGGCAGGATGCGCGAGATGACGCCCTTGTTGCCGTGACGGCCGGCCATCTTGTCGCCCGGCTGCAGCTTGCGCTTCACCGCGACGAACACCTTGACCATCTTGAGCACGCCCGGCGGCAGCTCGTCGCCGCGCTGCAGCTTCTCGACCTTCTCCTCGAAGCGGCGCTCGAGGCTCTTCTGCGCGTCCTGCCACTGGTTCTGCAGCGCCTCGATGTCGGCCTGCGCGACGTCGTCGGCGATCGCGAACTTCCACCAGTCGCGGCGGGGGTTGTCGTCGAGCATCGCCGCGTCGATGACGGCGCCCTTCTTGACGCCCTTGGGCGCCGAGGCGACCGACTGGCCGATCAGCGCATCGCGCAGACGGGCATAGGTGGCGCGGTCGAGGATGGCGCGCTCGTCCTCGCGGTCCTTCGCGAGACGCTCGATCTCCTCGCGCTCGATCGCCAGCGCGCGCTCGTCCTTGTCGATGCCGTGACGGTTGAACACGCGCACGCCGACGATGGTGCCCGAGACGCCCGGCGGCAGCTTCAGCGAGGTGTCGCGAACGTCCGACGCCTTCTCGCCGAAGATGGCGCGGAGCAGCTTTTCCTCCGGCGTCATCGGGCTCTCGCCCTTCGGCGTGATCTTGCCGACCAGGATGTCACCCGGCTCGACCTCTGCGCCGATGTAGACGATGCCCGCCTCGTCGAGGTTGCGCAGCGCTTCCTCGCCGACGTTGGGAATGTCGCGGGTGATGTCCTCCGGCCCGAGCTTGGTGTCGCGGGCCATGACCTCGAACTCCTCGATGTGGATCGAGGTGAACACGTCGTCCTTGACGATGCGCTCCGAGATGAGGATCGAATCCTCGTAGTTGTAGCCGTTCCACGGCATGAACGCGACGAGCGCGTTGCGCCCCAACGCCAGCTCGCCGAGCTCGGTCGAGGGACCGTCGGCGATGATGTCGCCCTTGCGCACGATGTCGCCGACCTTCACCAGCGGACGCTGGTTGATGCAGGTCGACTGGTTCGAGCGCTGGAACTTCATCAGCGTGTAGATGTCGACGCCCGACTTGCCCGATTCGACGTCCTCGGTGGCGCGGATGACGATACGGCTGGCGTCGACCTGGTCGACGATGCCGGTGCGGCGCGCGCCGATCGCGGCGCCCGAGTCACGCGCGACGGTGCCCTCCATGCCGGTGCCGACGAACGGCGCCTCGGCCTGGATGAGCGGCACGGCCTGGCGCTGCATGTTCGAGCCCATGAGCGCGCGGTTGGCGTCGTCGTTCTCGAGGAACGGGATCAGCGACGCGGCGACCGAGACCAGCTGCTTGGGCGACACGTCCATCAGCGTGATGTGATCGCGCGGCGCCATCAGGAACTCGCCGGCCTCGCGCGCCGAGATCAGATCTTCGACGAGCATGCCCTTGTCGTCGACCTGGGCATTGGCCTGCGCGATCGTGTGCTTGGCCTCCTCCATCGCCGACAGATAGACGACGTCGTCGGTGACGCGGTTGGCGTCGACCTTGCGGTACGGCGTCTCGATGAAGCCGTATTTGTTGACGCGGCTGAAGGTCGCGAGGCTGTTGATCAGGCCGATGTTCGGGCCTTCCGGCGTCTCGATCGGGCAGATGCGGCCATAGTGCGTCGGATGGACGTCGCGGACCTCGAAGCCCGCGCGCTCGCGGGTGAGACCGCCCGGCCCGAGCGCCGAGACGCGACGCTTGTGCGTCACTTCGGAGAGCGGGTTGGTCTGGTCCATGAACTGCGAGAGCTGCGACGAGCCGAAAAATTCGCGCACCGCGGCGACCGCCGGCTTGGCGTTGATCAGGTCGTTGGGCATGACGGTCGAGATGTCGACCGAGCTCATGCGCTCCTTCACCGCGCGCTCCATGCGGAGCAGGCCGACGCGATACTGGTTCTCGAGCAGCTCGCCGACCGACCGGACGCGGCGGTTGCCGAGGTTGTCGATGTCGTCGATCTCGCCCTTGCCGTCCTTCAGGTCGACGAGCGTCTTGACCACCGCGAGGATGTCCTCCTGGCGCAGCGTCGTGAAGGTGTCCTCGGCGTCGAGGTCGAGGCGCATGTTCATCTTCACGCGGCCGACCGCCGACAGGTCATAGCGCTCGGGATCGAAGAACAGGCCGTAGAACATGCCTTCGGCGGTCTCGCGCGTCGGCGGCTCGCCGGGGCGCATGACGCGATAGATCTCGGCGAGCGCATGGTCGCGCTCCTCGACCTTGTCGGCCATCAGCGTGTTGCGGATCCACGGGCCGACGTTGACATGGTCGATGTCGAGCAGCTCGATGCGGTCGATGCCGGCGTTGTCGAGCTTCTCGAGGTTGGCGGCCGACAGCTCGTCGCCCGCCTCGATGTAGATCTCGCCGGTCGACTCGTTGATCATGTCGAACGCGGCATAGCGGCCGAAAATCTCGTCGGTCGGGATCAGCAGCTCCTTGAGGCCGTCGGTCTGCGCCTTGCGCGCGCCGCGCGGCGTGATCTTCTGGCCGGCCGGGAACACGACCTCGCCGCTCTCGCCGTTGACGACGTCGAAGGTCGGCTTCGAACCGCGCCACTGATCGGCCTCGAAGGGCACCTTCCAGCCGTCCTTGGCGCGCACCCAGGCGACGCGGCCGTAGAAGGCGTTGACGATCTCTTCCGAGTGCATGCCGAGCGCATAGAGCAGCGTCGTCACCGGCAGCTTGCGCTTGCGGTCGATGCGGACGTTGACGATGTCCTTGGCGTCGAACTCGAAGTCGAGCCACGAGCCGCGGTAAGGGATGACGCGCGCGGCGAACAGGAACTTGCCCGAGGCGTGCGTCTTGCCGCGGTCGTGATCGAAGAACACGCCCGGCGACCGGTGCATCTGGCTGACGATGACGCGCTCGGTGCCGTTGACGATGAACGTGCCGTTGGGCGTCATCAGCGGCATGTCGCCCATGTAGACGTCCTGCTCCTTGATATCGAGCACCGAGCGGGCCTCGGTCTCGGGATCGACCTCGAACACGATGAGGCGGAGCGTCACGCGCATCGGCGCGGCGAAGGTGATGCCGCGCTGGCGGCATTCGTCGATGTCGTATTTGGGCTCTTCGAGCTCGTAATGGACGAAGTCGAGCTCGGCGGTGCCGGCGAAGTCGCGGATCGGGAACACCGACCGCAGCGTCTTCTCGAGACCCGACACATAGCCGTCCTCGGGCCGCGAGCGGAGGAACTGCTCGTAGGATTCGCGCTGAACCTCGATGAGGTTCGGCATCTGCACGACTTCGGAAATATGGCCGAACGTCTTGCGGATGCGCTTGCGCCCCGTGAACGACATCGCCTGGGTTGCCATGAAATAGCGCCTCGCTGCTGTGATCCATCGTGCCGGCGTTTCACCGGCGGGAGCCTTATGCTATGATCCGGCGTTACGCATCCGGACCCCTCCGTCGCGCGCCTCGCCGACGGACGGGACGCTACGCGGCAATGCGAACGACGCGAAAAACTGCGGTGCTCCGGCCCTGGAGCACCACAGTTGAATGCGTCGTCTAATCCGCTTGCGAGGCCCCCCATCCGTTCGACCCGTGCGCAACGCAGGTCGTTTCTCGTAGGGCCGAAGCGGTGGCCGCCTGACGCTTTCGCGCGGCGGCCGGCTAATTCGGAATGGGCGATATAGGGGGTCGGCCCGGGTTCGTCGAGGGCTAATCTGCACATGCGCCGGATCGAAACACCCGCGCAACGAAAGGAGCCCCGGCCTTGCGGTCGGGGCTCCCCATCCAGTTCGACTTTCGAACCCGGCTCAGCCGTGCCCGAGAAGCCAATCCCAGAAGCTCCACCGGGTCGTACCCGGACGCAGAACTTTACGATCCATAAGTTTCCCTTTCGACCGACGCACGCCCGACGTGGGCGCTGCAGTCGAATCAAAACTTATGCTTAACGAAGGTGGTTAACAAGAGTTTAATGGTTAACAGGGAGTTACAGCGCCTTCTTCACTCGGCTTATGCAGCAATTCTACGGTATTCCAGAATCAAGGTCTTGATGAGCGCGCGCAGCTTCATGGGCCGGCCGATGAGAAAGCCTTGCGCATCGTCGCAGCCCATTGCCGCGAGCGCCTCGAGTATTTCCTCCGATTCGACGCCCTCGGCCACCACCTTGCGCCCCAGCGAGTGGGCGAGCTGGATCGTCGAGTTCACCATCAGCTTGTCCGAATGGCTGCGATCGATCATCCGGATGAAGCCGCGATCGATCTTGATCTCGGTCGCCGGAATTTTCTTGAGATATTCGAGCGTTGAGAAGCCGGTGCCATAATCGTCGATCGAGATGTTGACGCCGAGCTCGCGCAGCCGCTCGAGCACCTCGAACGACTGGGTGCTGCTGCTCATCGCCGCCGATTCGGTGACCTCGAGCGTCAGCTTGCCCGCCGGCAGCCGGTGGCGCGCCAGCAGCGCGCCGATCTGCTCGACGATCGCGAAATTGTCGAGCAGCCGCGCCGACAGGTTGACGGCGATGTTGAAGTCGATGCCGCGCGCGTTGATCGCCGCCGCCGAGCGCACCGCGTCCTCGAGGACGTGCGCCGTCAGCTTCTCGATGCGGTTGTGCTGTTCGGCCGCCGGGATGAACTCGGCGGGACTGATCTCGCCCTTTTCCGGGTGCGACCAGCGCACCAGCGCCTCGGCGCCGACGATCCGCCGCGTCGCGAGGTCGAGCTTGGGCTGGTAGGCGACCCACATCTCGCCGTCGTCGATCGCGGTGTCGAGACGGCCGAGCAGCGACAGCTTCCACGCCGCGTCCTTCAGCTTGGCGGCGTCGAACTCCTTCCAGCGCAGCCCCTCGACCGCCGCCTCGTCGGCGGCGACGAGCGCCGAGCCGATGCGCGCCGCGATCGGGCGGTTGCCGGCGTCGGCGCCGAAGGTGATGACGAGATCGACGTGGACGCCGGCGACCGACACCGGCGTCCGGCACAGCGCGTGCAGCGCCTCGAGCTGGTCGCCGAGGTCGGTCATCGACTCGCGGCGCACCAGCCAGGCGAAGATGCCCTCGTCGCCCTGATAGACGGTGGCGCCCGAGAAGCCGATGCCGAGCCGCGCGACGATCTGCTCGACGAGGATCTTCTCCGCCTCCTGCGCCAGCGCCGAGGTGATCTCGGCGAAATTGTGCACGCGCGCCGCGACGAGCGTCATCTCGGGATGATCGACCTCGCGCAGCGCATTGAGGTTGGGCAGCCCCGAAACCGGGTTGGTGAGGCCGCGCGCCTTGAACGACTGGCGGAAGTCGGTCCACCAGCGGTTGAGCACGACGATCAGCAAGGCGGTCATCGCCGGCACGCTGTCGAAGAACACCAGCTGCGATTCGGCGAGGAAGGGCAAGGCGAACACGATGCCGAGCGCGCCGGCGAGCGCGAGGCGCGCCAGCCAGCGGTTGGCGACGAACTGATAGACGGCGAGCAGGCCGAGCACCCCGACGAGCGGCATCAGCCAGCCGAGCTCGACCGGCTTGCCGCGGCGCAGCGTCTCGGCGCCGAGCGCATGAAGATAGACCTCGGGCGCCTGGCCGCTGCCCGGCACGAAATAGGTCTTGCTGATCTCGGTCGCGGTGGTGCCGACGATGATGTGCTTGCCGGCGACCCGCCCGCGCTCGACGCCGCCGGCGAGCAGGTCGACCGCGGAGATCACCGGGATCGAGTCGAGCCGCGTCGAATAGTCGATGGTATATTTCTCGTCGGGGCTGCCGGTGCGGCCGGCGAGGTGCGCGGGCAGCGACGGGTAGACCACGCCGTGGCTGCGCGTCGCGTAGGACAGCTTCCAGACCTTCGACTGGAAATTATACTGGACGTAGATGTTGGCGAGCGTCGCATGGCGGCGCAGCTCGGGCGCCGGCAGCACGTCGACGCGTTTGCCCGAGATCGGGTCGCGCGCCATGCGGATCGGCAGCACCACCTTGCCGCGCGCGCGCTCGATCGCCTCGGCCAGCCGGCGGTCGTCGGCGGGATCGGCGCGCGTCGCGAAGCCGACGTCGAAGGCCACCTCCGCCGCGCCGAGCGCATTGAGCTCGTCGATCAGCCGGGCGTAGCGGGCGCGCGGCCACGGCCAGTCGGCATGCGTCTCGAGGCTCTTGTTGTCGATGGCGACGATGACGATGTCGCCGCTCGCCTGCCGCGCATGCGCGGCGTTGCGGCCGGTGCGCAGCACGTCCTCGAACGGCTGGCCGAACTGGATGAGCCCGAAGATCAGCCCGATCAGCGCCGCCCACAGCCACATGCCCCGGCGCGAGCCGGCTTTCGTGACAGACGTGGACGCGCGTGAGCTCATGCGTTTGCTCTCCGCGACCTTGGTCACATGAAAAGGTTATCAAATCGGTAACTTCGTTTTCTTCGGCGGCGCTCTACAGGCGGGCCGACGCCCGCGGTGGCGGCGGCCGCCGCGCCTATCAAGTGCGTGAAGCACCACATTTTTTCGCGCCGGCTGCCGCGAACGACCCGCTGGCGGCGGCCGCCCGTGAATCGCCGCAGACGCGAAAAAGGGCAGCCCCTCGCGCGACCGCCCTGTCCGGATTCTCGCCTGCACGGGGGCGAGTCGTGCGCCCCTGGCCGGGCGGCTCAAACAGCAAGGGCGGCCCCGCGCGGGACCGCCCTGTCTGGATCCCCGCCTGCGCGGGGATGAGTCGTGCGCCCCTCGCGGGGCAGCTCAAACAGCAAGGGCGGCCCCGCGCGGGACCGCCCTGTCTGGATCCCCGCCTGCGCGGGGATGAGTCGTGCGCCCCTCGCGGGGCAGCTCAAACAGCAAGGGCGGCCCCTCGCGGGACCGCCCTGTCTGGATCCCCGCCTGCGCGGGGATGAGTCGTGCGCCCCTCGCGGGGCGCATCGCTCACTTGAGTTCGACGGTCGCGCCGGCTTCCTCGAGCTGCTTCTTGAGCTTCTCGGCTTCGTCCTTGTTGACGCCTTCCTTGATGGCCTTCGGCGCCGATTCGACGAGCGTCTTGGCTTCGGTGAGGCCCAGGCCGGTGATGGCGCGGACTTCCTTGATGACGTTGATCTTCTTGCCACCGTCGCCGGTGAGGATCACGTCGAACTCGGACTTCTCTTCGGCGGCCGGAGCGGCAGCGCCGCCGGCAGCCGGACCGGCCACGGCAACCGCCGCGGCGGCCGAAACGCCCCACTTCTCTTCGAGCATCTTGGCCAGGTCGGCGGCCTCGAGCACGGTCAGGGCCGAAAGGTCGTCAACGATCTTCTGAAGGTCAGCCATGTTCATTCTCCAATGCGGGGCGGTGCCCCAATCTCAAGCAGGTTTGAAAGGTTACGCAGCGTCCTTGGCGGCATAAGCGCCGAAAACGCGCGCGAGCTTGGCAGCCGGAGCGTTCGCGAGCTGCGCGAGCTTGGTCGCCGGGGCATTGACGAGCCCGATGATCTTCGCACGCAGTTCGTCGAGCGACGGCAGCTCGGCTAGGGCCTTGACCCCGTTCACGTCGAGGACGGTCGATCCCATGGCGCCGCCGACGATCTCGAACTTGTCGGTCGTCTTGGCGAACGCCACCGCCGCCTTCGCCGCGGCGACCGGATCGGTCGACGTGGCGAGCGCCGTCGGCCCGACCAGCATATCGCTGAGCGAACCATAGGCCGTGCCCTCGAGCGCGATGCGAGCAAGGCGGTTCTTGGCCACCTTGTAGCTGGCGCCGACGTCGCGCATCCGTCCCCGGAGATCGTTGACCTGAGCAACCGTCAGGCCGAGGTTGCGTGTCACCACGACAACCGACGTCTCGGAGAAGACTGCGTTCAGCTTGGCAACCAGCTGTTCTTTTTCAGCTCGATCCATGCACTCTCCTCTGTCGGGCCGCGACAGGCGGACCGACGACTATGTCCTCCAAAGCCCGGCGGGCGACGGAGGACGGTTATGTCCGAGGGGTCGGATGACTGCGTGACGCGGCGGAACCGCTTGAGCAGACCCGGAGGCACCGGGGGGCGCGAGGCGCGCCACGGCGGTCCGGCAAAATCTTTCCCCGTCTCATGCTGGCGAACATTAAGCCCCTGCGGGCACCGGCAATCTCGGACGGCAGCCACCGGCGAACCCGTGGCGAGCGGCGCCTATAGGCGAAGATGCCGCCGGGGGCAAGACGGGGGCAGGAGGTGCGACCTCTGACCCCTCTTCCTTCCCTCATCGTCATCCCCGCGAAGGCGGGGATCCAGCACAGACAATGACTCTGCCCGCTACCGCGGGCGCCTATCGCTTGCGGACTGGGTCCCCGCCTTCGCGGGGATGACGGATGAGAAACGACAAAGGCCGGAGCTTTCGCCCCGGCCTTCATCTCACGCTTTCGGGCCAAAGCAATGCTTCGGCACGAAGCCTTAGGCGTTGGCGGCCTGCGCGGCGACCGCGTCGATCTTCACGCCCGGGCCCATCGTCGAGGAGAGCGCGATCTTCTCGACATATTTGCCCTTGGCGCCCGACGGACGCGCCTTGACGATCGCGTCGAGGAAGGCGTCGAAATTGGCCTTCAGGTCCTCGGCCGGGAACGACACCTTGCCGATGCCGCTGTGGATGATGCCGGCCTTTTCGACGCGGAACTCGACCTGGCCGCCCTTGGCCGCCTTGACGGCTTCGCCGACGTTCATCGTCACGGTGCCGAGCTTCGGGTTCGGCATCAGGCCCTTGGGACCCAGCACCTTGCCGAGGCGACCGACGAGGCCCATCATGTCCGGGGTGGCGATGCAGCGATCGAAATCGATCGTGCCGCCCTGGACGATCTCGAGCAGATCCTCGGCGCCGACGACGTCGGCCCCGGCTTCGCGCGCTTCATCGGCCTTCGGGCCGCGGGCGAACACGCCGACGCGGACGGTCTTGCCGGTGCCCTTGGGCAGCGTGACGACGCCGCGGACCATCTGGTCGGCGTGGCGCGGATCGACGGTGAGGTTGATCGCGACCTCGACGGTCTCGTCGAACTTCGAGGTGGCGTTCGCCTTGACGATGCCCAGCGCCTCGTCGACGCCGTAGAGCTTCTCGCGGTCGACGGCGCCGGCCTGCGCCTTCTGCTTCTTGGTCAGCTTGGCCATGTTCAGCCCTCCACCACTTCGAGGCCCATCGACCGGGCCGAGCCCTCGATGGTGCGCGTGGCCATGTCGATGTCGTTGGCGTTCAGGTCCTTCATCTTCAGCTCGGCGATCTCGCGCAGCTTCGAGCGCGCGATCTTGCCGACCGAGCCCTTGCCCGGCGTCGCCGAACCCGCCTTCAGGTTCGCCGCCTTCTTGATGAGGAACGACGCCGGCGGCGTCTTGGTGTCGAAGGTGAACGACCGGTCCGCATAGACGGTGATGACGGTGGGGATCGGCATCCCCTTCTCCATCTCCTGCGTCTTGGCGTTGAACGCCTTGCAGAATTCCATGATGTTGACGCCGCGCTGACCGAGCGCCGGGCCGATCGGCGGCGACGGGTTGGCAGCGCCCGCGGGCACCTGCAGCTTGATATAGCCGGTAATCTTCTTGGCCATGGGTGTGACTCACTCTGTTTCAAGTTTAGCGGTCCAAGCGACGTGCGAAGCGCCCGTGAGGGTGCGAAGCAGGTCTCCCGCAATTCCAAGGCTGTCGCAGTGGAAGCGCGCGCCTATAGCGGAGGTGCGGGGGGAAAGCTAGGGGGACGCCGCAGCTATGTCGCCTTTTTGGGCCGTCTGCTGACTAGCAGCTCTCGGCACGCAGAGCGCAAAAAGCGGACATTCTCCCCGCTGAGCGGAGGTCGAAATTCATATCCTCAACACGCCCGTCGATCGGTGCGCACGCCCTTATACTCAATCATGTCGCGCGCCAGATCGCAGGCTTTCGCAACCGATCGGTCAAGATCGTCCTTTGTTCTGCCACTCCGGTAACGAAGCGTCGTAATGCCTGCTACATCCGATGGAAGCTTCACCGAGTCGGCAACAAGCTCGCAGCGGCCCCGGCGTGCATCTTCTTCCCACAAGTTTTCAGCACGGCAGGGCGCACGCCTTTCCCGGCCGCACAAACACAAGCGCCTCGCAGGTTCACGACGCGCTGATGCTTCAGCCAAACCTCGTAAAGCCGGCGACCATCCCGCAGCACCCGGAGCACAGGCCCGTTGCCCTTGCCCGAAAGCTGAACGACCCGAAGAAGGCCATCCTCTAGGTCATCTACAAACTGCTCGCCGAGCAACGCCGCGGCTTTCATCGCCTCTTGCTGATGCCTCGCAGCGTTGCCATGGGCCCAGGCCTTTCTGCTGGGCCAGCGCCGGAGCCGTTTCGTGCGGGTCTGAAGCTTCAGGAAGTTGACGAGCGTCGCCCACCAAAGCCAGGCGGAGTTTCCGCCTGCGCCAATAATCAGATAGTCCAGTTTTGCCGACACATTTGGCATCACCGTACCCCCAGCGCCTGTGACGACCTCGCTGAACTTGGCCCGCGAGTAGCGATACGAGGCGCCCGTGAACGCGAACGCGGAGCCCGCGATGACAATCTCCGGCCCCGCCGCACAAATTCCGATGACGGTTTCATTCCCCACAGCACTGCCCCGGGTGATGGTGCGGTCGTCTAGGAGGGCCGTGAACTCCTGGAAAAAGCTCATGAGGGCGATATGTTCTGTGCGATCGATGCGGCGGTCAGCAAGGACGCTGGTGACCAGGCCGTCAACCTCATCATAGGGCCAGCGCGTGCGTAACTGCTCATGCTCCCCTAACCAGCGTTGGAGACCCTCGAGCTCTCTTTGCGTGATCTCGCCATCGGCCGCGATTCCCCCAAGCATGGCGTGCAGGCGCTGCATATCCGCTGTCACAGCGTCAAAGAATTCTGCAGAGCGGAGCCTCTCGCAAAGCCAGAGGATATCTTCCTTCTCGTCTTCCGAAAGAACGCCGTCCGCTATCGCGCGACCAACAGCTGGCATGAGTTCATTGTACGGATGCGAGCCCTCGACGTCCCGATGCTCGTCTAGCCACATCTGAAGGAAGCTGAGCTCCCGGTCATTAATATCGCCGTCGACTGCGATCCCAGCGACTATGCCGAGCAATGAGTTAATCGCCTTCTGCAGACACGCTGGCCCAGTGAAGTGGCGGTACTGACGGTGATCCGGATGGGCGTCAGCCGCTTGAAACTCCACCACAGTCGCCATCGATCATCCCCCATCAATGTGGGTCGATGATCCACCCGATCGGCGAGTCGTGCAATAGAGACAACAGTCTAGGCGGGCGGCGCTCGATGTCGCGCAGCGGTGTCAACCCCTTGCAACTGACGGGGCTCCACTCTTGAAGGCCTTATTCCGTAGACAGCCAAAGTCTTTCTCAGCCGGCCATTAAATGGTGATTGGCAAAACATGAACGAATGGCACCTTATGGGATCGCTATAGCGGGCGGCGAATGTCCGAGATGCCGGCGCAAGCAGACATCGAGTCACAGACCCAAAACGGAAAGGGCCGGAGCTTCCGCCGCGGCCCTTCCCTATCTCTCTCGCTTGCGAAATTACCCCGGAAGCTCAGCGGCACCACCGCCTACTTGCTCTTCTCGACCTGCTCGAAATCCAGCTCGACCGGCGTCGCACGCCCGAAGATCGACACCGAAACCTTCACGCGGCCGCGGTCGAAATCGATCTCCTCGACCAATCCGTTGAACGACGCGAACGGGCCGTCGAGCACCTTGACCTGATCGCCGATCTCGAAATTGACCTTGAGCTTGACCTTGGCGGCCGGCGACAGATTCTCGTCGGCCTTGGTGTTGAGGATGCGCGCGGCCTCGGCCTCGGTGATCGGCTGCGGCTTGTTGTTGGTGCCGAGGAAGCCGGTCACCTTGGGCGTGTTGCGCACCAGGTGATAGACGTCGTCGCTCATCTCGAGCTTGGCGAGCACGTAGCCGGGGAAGAATTTGCGGTCGACGACCTTCTTCTTGCCGCGGTGCACCTCGGTGACCTTCTCGACGGGCACCTCGACCTGCTCGACCATGCGGTCGAGGCCCATGCGGGCGGCCTCGGCGACGATCGAATCGCGCACCTTGTTCTCGAAGCCCGAATAGGCGTGGATGATGTACCAGCGCGCCATAGCCTGAACCTGCCCCTTAGCCCGCGAACGACAGCAGGAAGCGGACGAACCGCCCCAGGATCTGATCGACGCCGAGGAAGAAAATCGCCAGCACGGTGGTCATGATCAGCACCATGATGGTGGTGACCATGGTCTCCCTGCGCGTCGGCCAGGTGACCTTGGCGGTCTCCTGCCGGACCTGCCGGACGAACTCGCCGGGAGATACCTTCGCCATCGTGCGGCCTTCCCCGAAAAAAACAACATCAGCCGACCGGCACCCGCCTCGCTTTTCGCGGCTGCCGACCAGCGGTGGAAAACGTTACCGAACCCTATGCCGCCCTATCCGCACCGGGGCGGAGCAGGATGGCAGGAGTGGAGGGACTCGAACCCACGGCCCTCGGTTTTGGAGACCGATGCTCTACCAACTGAGCTACACTCCTCCGGGTCCGGAGACGGCGGTGTATAGAGCCCGCCCCCCGGGGCCGCAATAGGGTTTTACCCCGTCACCGGCCCGCTCGCCAAGGGCGATCGCCCCCGCCCCCCGCCGCCGGACGGCGCCGGGCGGCGACGCGACCGCAACGGCGACACGCCCCCCGTGCCGCGGCGCGCGGCGCGGCCCCGGTCGTCAGACCTTGCGGAAGTAGGCGCCGGGCCCGCGGGTCTTCAGCGAGACGCGATAGTCCTGGAACCGCGTCGTCAGCTTGCCGCCGGGCCGCGACAGCGTCAGCAGCGGCGCGCCGACGTCGTAGATCTTCGTGCCATATTTGTTGGTCAGCCTGCCGTCGCCGAAGCTCTTGAAGCGCAGCTCGAGCCCCGAGCCGCGCGGCCGGACGGTGCAGCGGATCTCCTCGTCGGTCTGCAGGCCCTGCGCCCTGAGCCGGCAGTCGTCGGCGGTGAGGCTCAACTGGTGGGTGACGAACTGCCGGACGGTGGCGGTGAGGTTGGACCCGACCGCCTCCTCGAACACATAGGTGCCGACCCAGAGCGACGGCGCCGCCATCACCGGGCCGGCGATGCCGAATGCGGCCACCGCCGCGAGCAGGGACGAGCGGGACATGCGGGCCTCCGTCAGCCGATCTTCATCGCGCCGAGGAAGGTGCGCGCCCACTGCGTCTCCTTCGGCATCGGGATGTAGCGATAGGTGATGTGGGCCAGATACTGGTCGGCGCCGGCGGGGATGGCGCGCGCGAACACCGTCTCGGTCCTGCCGGTGGCGGGATGGCGCGTGCAGTCGATGCGCGCGCCCGCCGCGCCGCCCATCGGCACCGCCGACACCCGGGCGCCGGGGCAGCCGGCGACATAGCGCCGGGCGAATTCGGCGATCAGCGCCGGCGAGGCCACGCGGCCGAAGCCGGCGAGCAGGCTGGTGGTGATCATCCGGCTGTAGTTGCCGACCGTCTGCCCCCGCGGCACATATTCGGCGATCGCACCGGTGGCGTTCTTCTGGCTGTGCGCGAGCACATAATCGGGGACGGCGGGCATCAGCAGCGGCGCGGCGGCGAGCGGCGCGGCGGCGACGGCGGCGCCCAACATGGCGCTCAGCTTGGCAGCGGTGACCTTCACGCGAATTCTCCCGGCGGTCGGACCGGGGAAAACGCACGACCTCGAAAATCGGCACCAGCCGGCGTCGAAGCCGGCACCAGCCGTTGACAGCTTGGCGCGGCTTCGCCACATAGCCCGCCTTCGCGGTGAGCACCTGTGGACGGGTGGCCGAGCGGTCAATGGCAGCAGACTGTAAATCTGCCGGGTTTTCCCTACGTTGGTTCAAATCCAACCCCGTCCACCACTCTCCTTCGCGCCTGACGGCGCTTCGGAGAGCGGGCTCTTCACATTTTCCCGCCCGTCTTCGATGCTGTGTCCGAGCAACGGGCCCGGAGACGGCGATCCTTTACGTCTATCTTCTGGAATGCATCGGTGACCCGACACGCCGCTATGTCGGCCAGACGGTCGATCTGCGGCGACGGCTGGCCGAGCAGAACGCCGGACGGTCGCCGCATACCGCCAAGTTCCGGCCGTGGCGGCTCGCCGGCTATGTTGCCTTCACGACGCTCGAACAGGCTGTCCGCTTCGAGCGTTATCTGAAGTCCGGCTCTGGCCACGCCTTTGCGAAACGCCATTTATGGCCCCCGCTGGACAGCGCCCGCACAAGCCCCTAAATCCGCATCGCCTGGCGGGCCTGCCCGCCGAAGCTCGAAGAGCGCAGGCGGGTATAGCTCAATGGTAGAGCACTAGCCTTCCAAGCTTGTGATGCGGGTTCGATCCCCGCTACCCGCTCCAGCCCCTCCCCGCCATCGCCCGCGCGCGCTACCGGACCAGCCCCACCGCCCAGCCGGCGAAGGCGAGCCAGGCGGGCGTGCCCATCACCGCGACGCGCAGGACCTGCGAGCCGATCAGGAAGGCGCCGCCCCACAAGGTCGCCCGGTGCAGCCGGCCGCGCGACGCGAGATCCCAGCCGATCAGGCCGAGCAGGAACAGGTCGGGCAGCCCGAAGATCGCCACCGGCGGCGGCAGGAAGCCCGGCATTGGCAGGCGTCCGATCGCCGGCCCCATCATGCTGATCATCGCCAGCAGCATCAGCCGCTTGTGCGTCTGCGCGTCGCGGCGCTTCCACAGCGCCCAGCCGATCAGCGCGGCGAACACCGGAACGTCGAACAGCGGCACCGCGAGGAACTGCAGCGGCGGGATGAACGGCGGCCCGGCGTGGCGCAGCGCGCCGTGGAGCGAGGCGAGCAGCGCGACGACGATCATCGCCGGCAGCAGCGCGAAGCCGGCGAGCCCGAGCTTGCGGTGGATGTCGGGACGCCCGGCCGACACCAGCAGCGTCTGCCCGACGAACAGCGCCGTCCAGGCGGAGAACAGGATGCCGTGCAGATGGCTGACCGGCGTCATCGGCAGCAGCGGCGCCGGCGTCCAGGGCGGGAGGCTGCCGCGCAGATAATAGCTCGGTGCGAAACCGATCAGCACCGTGGCGACCATCGCCAGCGCCATCGTCGAATAGAACAGCCGCTCGCGCGTCAGGCGCGGCATCGCCGGGCTGCGTGTCGCCATGTCGGTTCCCCCTTCCCCTGCCGGGGGCTTCATATCATGCCCGCGACTTGCGAACAGCCGCCGCTGCGGCCATGAGGACGCCATGGCCCGTCGACCGCAACGCCAGCATGGCACCGCCAACCGCCCCGATGCACGCTACCCGCGTCTCTACGGCCGCCACGCCGTGCTCGCGGCGCTCGACAATCCGGCGCGCGTCAAGCGCAAGCTGTGGCTGACGATGGAGAGCCGCAACAGCCTCGAGGTGCCGCGCGGGCTCGAGGTGCAATATGGCGACGGCCATGATCTGGCGCGCCTCGCCGGGGCCGACGCGCCGCACCAGGGCATGGTGCTCGAGGTCGAGCCGCTCGACTCGCCGTGGCTCGGCGACATTCTCGCCGATGCGGAAGGGTCGCGCCGCCCGCTGCTGGTGCTCGACCAGGTCACCGACCCGCACAATGTCGGCGCGATCCTGCGCTCGGCGGCGGCGTTCGAGGCGGTGGCGATCGTGACGCAGGACCGGCATGCGCCGAGCGAAAGCGGCGCGCTGGCCAAGGCGGCGTCGGGGACGCTCGAGACGGTGCCGTGGGTGCGCGTCGTCAATCTCGCGCGCGCGCTCGACGAGATCGGCGAAGCGGGATTCTGGCGGATCGGGCTGACCGGCGGCGTCGACCTGACGCTCGACAAGGCGCTCGGCGAGACGCGGCCGGCGCTGGTGCTCGGCGCCGAGGGCGAAGGCATGCGGCCCAATACGGCGGCGCATTGCGACGAACTCGCCAAGCTGCCGATCAGCGCCGCGGTCGAAAGCCTCAACGTGTCGAATGCCGCGGCGATCGCGCTCTATGCGGCGGCGCGCCGCGATCTGTAGCGGCGTCGGGCGCTATTCGGCGGCGACGGGCTCGCAGGCCGCCGATTCCGCCGCTTCGAGCTGGTTGAGCAGGTCGGCGAAATCGTCGCGTCCCGTCGGGACCGGATCGAAGGCGGCGCGAAGCTGCCGGCCGATATTCTCGGTGGTGAGATGCTGTCGCGCGCCTGGCGGCGCGGCGCGCTTCGAAACCGGCATTACGTCTCTGCTCCCTGCGCTACGCCGAAAGCCCCCGAAGATTCATATAGCTCAGCCTGATGAACCAAAGGTTTATCACCCCTGCGCGTGCTTTTATGAAGCACGGCCCGCGCAGGCAAGGGTTCATTACGCGGGCGTATCGCGTCAGAAGCTCGCTTCGGCGTAAACGCGCGACAGATCACCGCCCCAGCGTCCATGATAGGCGGCGAGCAGCCGTTCGGCCGGCGTGAGCCCGCTGTCGACGATCTCGTGCAGCGGATTGAGGAATCCCTGCTCGGTGTCGCCGGCGCCATTGAGCCGCGCGCGCGCCTTCAGGCCGCCGTCGGCGACCTTGAGGACCTCGCGCGCGAACTCGCGCAGGCTCCCGCCATGCGGGCATGTCGCCTTCAGGCCGAGCCGCGGCACCTCGTCGCGCAGCCGCTGCTGCTGCTCGATGGTCCAGCCCTTGACGAGGTCCCAGGCGGCGTCGAGCGCGCCCTGGTCGTAGAGCAGCCCGACCCAGAAGGCGGGGAGCGCGCAGATGCTGTTCCACGGGCCGCCGTCGGCGCCGCGCATCTCGAGGAACGACTTCAGCCGCACCTCGGGGAAGGCGGTCGACAGATGGTCCTTCCAGTCGCCGCGCGTCGGCCGCGCGCCGGGCAGCACCGGCAGCCTGCCCGCCATGAAGTCGCGGAACGACAGGCCGGCGGCGTCGACGAAGCCGCCGTCGCGCACCGCGAAATACATCGGCACGTCGAGCATGTAGTCGGCGTAGCGTTCGAAGCCGAAGCCGTCGTCGAACACGAAGGGCAGCATGCCGGTGCGGTGCGGGTCGGTATCGGTCCAGATATGGCTGCGGTACGACAGGAAGCCGTTGGGCTTGCCTTCGGTGAACGGCGAGTTGGCGAACAGCGCGGTGGCGAGCGGCTGCAGCGCCAGGCTGACGCGGAACTTCTGCACCATGTCCGCCTCCGACGCATAGTCGAGGTTGGTCTGGATGGTGCAGGTGCGCAGCATCATGTCGAGCCCGAGCGTGCCGACGCGCGGCATATGGCGCAGCATGATCGCGTAGCGGCCCTTGGGCATAATCGGCAGCTCGTCGCGCGTCTTGTCGGGCCACATGCCGAGGCCGAGGAAGCCGACGCCGAGCTTCTCGCCGACCGCCTTCACCTGCTCGAGGTGGCGGCCGGTCTCGGCGCAGGTCTGGTGGAGGTTGTCGAGCGGGGCGCCCGACAGCTCGAACTGGCCGGCCGGCTCGAGGCTGACGTTGCCGTCGGCGCCCTCGAGCGCGATGACCTTGCCCTTCTCCTCGATCGGCCGCCAGCCGAACTCGGTCAGCGCCAGCAGCAGGTCGCGAATGCCGCCGGGCTCGTCGTAGGACGGCGCGCGGTGGTCGGCGGTCTTGTAGACGAACTTCTCGTGCTCGGTGCCGATGCGCCAATCGGCCTTCGGCTTCGATCCTTTTTCGAACACGCCGAGCAGGTCGGCCTTCGATTCGATAAGCTGCTCGTCGCCCGAGGAAATGCTGTGCGTGCTCATCGCCGCGCCATAGCCCTGCGGCGCAAAACGCGCCAGCGGTTTCAAGTGGCGCTCAGCGTGTGGCGATCGCCGCGCTTCGTCCCCGATCGTCGCCGGCGCTATGTCCGCCAATCGCCGACCGCCGCCTGCCACAGGGCGATGGCCGCCACCGCGGCGGTATCGGCGCGCAGGATGCGCGGGCCGATCGACACGCCGACCGCCTGCGGCAAGGCCCGAATCGCCGCGCGCTCGCCCGGATCGAAGCCGCCCTCGGGACCGATGAGGATCGCCGCCGGCGCGGGCTTCAGCGCGCCGGCGAACGCCGCGCCGCCCTCCTCGTCGCAGAAGACCAGCTGGCGATCGGCGGGCCAGGCGTCGAGCAGCTTCGCCAGCGTCGTCGGCGCGGCGACCTCGGGCAGCGCGGTGCGGCCGCATTGCTCCGCCGCCTCGATCATGTGCGCGCGCAGGCGATCGAGGTTGAGCTTGTCGACGACGGTACGGCGGGTGAGCACCGGCAGCAGCCGCGACACGCCGAGCTCGCAGGCCTTCTCCGCCATCCAGTCGATGCGGCCGCGCTTGATCGGCGCGGCGCAGAGCCAGAGGTCGGGGACGGTCTCGCGCGCGGCGATCCGCGATCCGATGGTCACCGATACCGACCTGCGGCCGACGTCGCTGATCTGCGCCTGCCATTCGCCGGTGCGGTCGTCGAAGAGCCGGACGCCGTCGCCGGCCTTCAGCCGCATCACCCCGGACAGATAGTGGCTCTGCGCCGCGGGAAGCGCGAGCGAGCGCCCTTCGGCCAGCGTGTCGTCGACGAACAGGCGGGGGCCGTTGCCTGGGACGGGGTGTTCGGTCATGAGTCGCGACTAGCATGAGCATCCACGAGGCGAAACCGACCGACCCCGCGGCGCGCGACAGGGCGACGCCCGACGCGGTGGCGCACAGCTGGGTCGAATGGCTGCCGGCCCGCTCGCGCCCCTACGCCCGCCTGGCGCGCTTCGACCGGCCGATCGGCACCTGGCTGCTGTTCTGGCCGTGCGCCTGGGGCGTGGCGCTGGCCGGCGGGCTGCCGCGCGACGTCTATCTGCTGCTGCTGTTCGGGCTCGGCAGCATCGCGATGCGCGGCGCCGGCTGCGTCTACAACGACATCGTCGATCGCGATCTCGACGCGCAGGTGGCGCGCACCCGCGACCGGCCGCTGGCGAGCGGGCAGGTGTCGGTCCGCGCGGCATGGAACTGGCTGTTCGCGCTCTGCCTCGTCGGCCTGCTCGTCCTCGTGCAGCTCCGCCCCGTCGCGCAGGGCATCGCGCTCGCCAGCCTCGGGCTCGTCGCCGCCTATCCGTTCATGAAGCGCATCACCTGGTGGCCGCAGGCGTGGCTGGGGCTCACCTTCAACTGGGGGGCGCTGGTGGCCTCGGCGGCGGTGACGAGCAGCCTCGGCGCCCCGGCGCTGCTGCTGTATGCCGCGGGCTTCTTCTGGACGCTCGGCTACGACACGATCTACGCGCTGCAGGACATCGAGGACGACGCGCTCGCCGGGATCAAGTCGAGCGCGCGACGGCTCGGCGGCGGGCTGCGCGGCGGCGTCATGCTGTTCTACGCGCTCGCCCTCGCCTGCTTGGCCGCGGCGTTCGCGCTCGTCGGCGCGGGGGGCTGGGCATGGGCGGCGCTCGGCGCGACCGGCGCGCACCTCGGCTGGCAGGTGGCGACGTTGCGGCCCGACGACCCCGCGCGGGCGCTGCGGCTGTTCCGGTCGAACGCGGTGGCGGGGCTCATCATGTTTTTGGCCTGTTTCGTCGCAGCGACGGCATGAGCGGTTGCCCCGGCGCGAAAGCATAAGCTAGGGCAGCCGCGACCGGGGGGCTCCCTCGCACGGCAACGCAGATCGGGACGATCCCCTCATCTGTTCCGATCCACGCTATTCTGCCTGGAGTCTTCCGGTCACCTTCCGCCATGCAGCGCACTGGACGTCGGCGGACCGACGCCTTACCTGCCCGGGGATGTTGACCGTAGACGCGGCGCTGACGCGCCTCTCGCAAGCCCTCGATCATGCCCGGCGCAGCGGCGCCGATGCCGCCGACGCGCTGTATATCGGCGACGCCTCCACGAGCGTCCAGGTACGCCTCGGCGCGCTCGAGGACATCGGGCGGTCGGAGGGCGAGGAGATCGGGCTGCGGCTGTTCGTCGGGACGCGCTCGGCGAGCGTATCGACCTCCGACCTGTCGCCGCGCGCGCTCGACGTCGCGGTCGAGCGCGCCGTCGCGATGGCGCGCGAGGCGCCCGAGGACCCCTATGCCGGCCTCGCCCCCGAAGACCGGCTGATGCGCGGGCCGGTCGCCGACCTCGATCTCGACGATGGCGCCGAGCCGTCGGCCGAGGCGCTGAAGGCGCGGGCGCTCGAGGCGGAGGCGGCGGCGCGCGCCGTCGCCGGCATCACCAATTCGGAAGGCGCCTCGGCGAGCGCCGGGCATGCGACGATCGCGCTCGTCACCTCGGGCGGCTTCGCCGGCGGCTATTCGACCTCGTCGAACGGCATCTCGGCGAGCGTCATCGCCGGCGAAGGCGCCGGCATGCAGCGCGACTATGCCTATCATTCGGCGCGCCACGCCACCGACCTCGACAGCCCTGCCGAGATCGGCACGCGCGCCGGCGAGCGCACCGTCGCGCGGCTCAACCCGCGCAAGCTCGATACCGGGCAGATGCCCGTCGTCTTCGACCCCCGCGTCGGATCGAGCCTGCTCGGCCACCTGATCGGCGCGATCACCGGCAGCGCGGTGTCGCGCGGCACCAGCTTCCTGCTCGACAGGCTGGAGCAGAAGATCTTCGCCGACGGCATCCGCATCCTCGACGATCCGCACCGCCGGCGCGGGCTGCGCTCGCGTCCGTTCGACGGCGAGGGGCTGCCGACCGGGCCGGTCGCGATCATCGACGACGGCGTACTGACCACCTGGCTGCTCGACAGCGCCTCGGCGCGCCAGCTCGGCCTCGCGCCGACCGGCCATGCGACGCGCGGCGTTTCGGGCCCGCCGGGGGCCGGACCGACCAATCTTCACATGGAAGCGGGCACGATGCCGGTCGCCGACATGATCGGCGGCATCGCGCGCGGCTTCTACGTCACCGAACTGATCGGCCAGGGCCTCAACCCGGTGACCGGCGACTATAGCCGCGGCGCGGCGGGCTTCCTGATCGAGAACGGCGCGATCGGTCCGGCAGTCGCCGAGGTGACGATCGCCGGCAACGTCAAGGACATGTTCCGCAACCTGACCCCGGCCGACGACCTGCGCTTCCGCCACGCGATCAATGTCCCGACGCTGCGCATCGACGGCCTGACGGTCGCGGGTGCCTGACGACCGGTCCCTGGCGGTCGCGGCGGCGCAGGCCGCCGGCGAGGTCGCGCTCGGCTATTTCGGCGGCGCGATCGACGCGTGGGAGAAGAGCCCCAACAATCCGGTCTGCGAGGCCGACCTGGCGCTCGATCGGCTGCTGCACGAGCGCCTGCTCGGCGGTCGCCCGTCCTACGGCTGGCTGTCGGAGGAGACCGCCGACGCCCCCGAGCGGCTGGGGCGCCGGCGCGTCTGGGTGGTCGATCCGATCGACGGCACGCGCGACTTCCTGCGCGGTCGCACCGGCTGGGCGGTCTCGGTCGCGCTGGTCGAGGATGGCGTGCCCGTCGTCGCGGCGCTGTGCGCGCCGGCGCGCGGGCAGCTGTTCGTCGCCGAAGCCGGGCGGGGGGCCACGCTCAACGACATGCCGATCCGCATCGGCGGCCGGCGCGCCGTGAGCGGGCTGCGGATTCCCGCCGACGTCAGCACGATCACCGCCAGCTACTGGCCCGAGAAATGGGATGCGCAGGCGGTCGAGAAGCCCAACGGCCTGGCGCTGCGCATCACCAAGCTGGCGAACGACGAGGCCGATGCCTTCTTCGAGGGCCGGCCGATGGGCGAATGGGACATCGCCGCCGCCGCGCTCATCCTGTCCGAAGCCGGCGGCATGATCACCGACCGCGAGGGCGCTCCGCTGCGCTTCAACAAGCCCGTCCCGCGGCTGCGCGGCGTGATCGCCGCGACTCCGGCGATCCATGCCGAGGTGCTGCGCCGCGTCGGCGACGGCATCGCCGCGCTCAACGCGCTCAGGCGACGGGCGGCACCCGAAGCTGTGCCAGCTCGATCTTAGGGCAGCGGTCCATCACCACCTTGAGCCCGGCGGCCTCGGCCTTCGCCGCCGCCTCGGGATTGACGACGCCGATCTGCATCCAGACCGCCTTCGCGCCGATCTTGATCGCCTCGTCGACGATCGGGCCGACGTCCTCCGATCGACGGAAGATGTCGACCATGTCGATCGGTTCGCCGATCTGTCCGAGCTCGCGCCAGACATATTCGCCGTGGACATGCTCGCCGGTGATGCGCGGATTGACCGGGATGACGCGATAGCCGTGCTGCTGCAGCCGCTGCATGACGCCGTAGCTGGCGCGCCCCGGATCGTCCGACGCGCCGACCAGCGCGATCGTGCGCACCGAGGTCAGCAGGTCGCGGATTGCGTCATCGGTCTCGAGCGGCATCGACGGTTCCTCCAGCTAGGGGATCGTAGCTCAGGACGCACGGCCGGCGGCAAGGTTCAATCGCTGCGCGACGCGCATCGCGATCTCGCGATAGGGCGCCGCCTGCGCGGTGCCGAGCGCCGCCGGCGGCCGGCCGGCGTCGGACGATTCGCGGATCGCCGCGTCGAGCGGGATCGCCCCGAGGAAGGGCACGCCGATGCGCGCCGCCTCGTCCTCGGCGCCATGCTCGCCGAAGATGTGCGATTCGCCGCCGCAATGCGGGCAGACGAACACGCTCATGTTCTCGACGAGGCCGAGCACCTGGACATCGACCTGCGCGAACATCGAGATCGCCTTGCGCGCGTCGATCAGCGCGAGGTCCTGCGGCGTCGACACGATGACCGCGCCGTCGGGCTTGATCTTCTGCGCCATCGTCAGCTGGATGTCGCCGGTGCCGGGCGGCAGGTCGATGACCAGCAGGTCGAGTTCGCCCCAGTCGGCATGGTCGATCATCTGCGTCATCGCCGACGCCGCCATCGGACCGCGCCACACCACCGCCTTGTCGGGGTCGGTCATCATGCCGATCGACAGCGCCTTGATGCCGTGGGCGACCATCGGCTGCAGCCGGCCGTTCTCGAGCATCGCCCGTCCGGGCAGCCCGAGCAGCGTCGGCACCGAGGGGCCGTAGATGTCGGCATCGAGCAGGCCGATGCGGTACCCCTGCGCGGCAAGCGCCACCGCGACGTTGGCGGCGACGGTCGACTTGCCGACGCCGCCCTTGCCGCTCGCCACCGCCAGGATGCGCCGGATCGGCTTCTCCGCCGGGGCGGGCTCGGCGGGCGCCATGCCGCGGTCGGCGGTGAGGATCGCCCGCACCCCGGTCACGCCGGCGACGGCGCGCACCGCCGCCTCGACCTCGGCCTGCAGTTTCGTCGCGACGGCGCGATCGAGTCCGTCGACCGCCAGCACGAAGCCGACGGTGCCGTCGGCGGCGACGGTGATGCCGCTCGCGCGGCCCGGCACCACGCGCTCGAGCGCTTCGACGACCTGCGTCCGATCGGCCATGCTTATCCTTTCGGGGCTGCTGCCCTCGCATTCTCAGAGGGCGCTTCGTATATAGACCGCAGGCAGGTCGCAACGACGGGATAATGAATGCCTTGGCAGAATAACAACGGCGGCAACGGCGGACCTTGGGGAAGCGGTGGCGGCGAAGGTCCGCGAAATCCCTGGGGCAGCGGCCCGCAGCGGCCCGGCGGCCCGAGCGGCGGCGGCAACCGGGGCGGTCCCGACTTCGACGAGTTCATCCGGCGCAGCCAGGAACGGCTGCGCTCGCTGCCCGGCGGCAGCGGCGGTCGCACGTCGTGGCTCTACATCGTCCTCGCCGTGCTCGGCGTGTGGATCCTGTTCACCTCCTTCTACCGCGTCGATGCGCAGGAGCGCGGCGTCGTCACCCGCTTCGGCAAATATGTCGCCACGACCGGTCCCGGCATGCACTTCAAGCTGCCGTCGCCGATCGACGTGGTGACCAAGCCCAAGGTCGAGCAGGTCAGCACGATCGACATCGGCTCGACCGATGCCTCGGCCGAGAATCTGATGCTCACCGGCGACCAGAACATCATCGACATCGCCTATACGGTGCGCTGGAAGATCAAGGATCCCGAACAATATCTGTTCCAGATCGCCAACCCCGAGCAGACCATCCGCGAGGTCGGCGAATCGGCGATGCGTGCCGAGGTGTCGTCGGCGACGCTCAACGCCGCGATCGGTCCGCAGCGCGCGCAGATCGCCGAGCAGGTCCGCATCCGCATGCAGGAGCTGCTCGACAGCTACCGGTCGGGCGTCGATGTGCTCGGCGTCGACATCAAGCAGGCCGATCCGCCCGCGGCGGTCGACGCGGCGTTCAAGGACGTGTCGGCGGCGCAGCAGAACGCGCAGCAATATATGAACCAGGCGCGCGCCTATTCGCAGCAGCTCGTCGCGCAGGCGCAGGGTGAAGCGGCGGCGTTCGACGCCGTCTACGCCCAGTATCGCCTCGCCCCCGAGGTGACGCGCAAGCGCATGTATCTCGAGACGATGGAGACAGTCCTGGCCAAGGTCGACAAGACGGTGATCGAGGCCAATGGCGTGACGCCCTACCTGCCGCTTCCCGAAATCAAGCGCCGTTCAGCCGCCGCCGCCGCCGAGGCGGCCCCGGCCAACCAGTGAGCTTCGCCCAGATGGTCCGCAATCCCTTCGTCTGGCTCGTCAGCGCCTTCATCCTGCTGGTGCTGGCCAGCGCCACCTTCTTCCGCGTGCCGGAAACCAGCCAGGCGATCATCGTCCGGCTCGGCAAGCCCAACCGCATCGTCAACGCCTACGACCCGCGCGAGGCCTTCGGCCAGACCGGCGCCGGCCTCGTCGCGAAGATCCCGTTCATCGAAACGGTGATCTTCATCGACAAGCGCATCATGGATCTCGACGTGCCGCAGCAGACGGTGCTGTCGACCGACCAGCTTCGCCTCGTCGTCGATGCCTTCGCCCGGTTCCGCGTTACCGATCCGCTGCGCATGTACCAGACGGTGCGCAGCGAAGAGGGTGTCGCCGACGCGCTGTCGCGCATCCTCGGCTCGCGGCTGAGGAACGAGCTCGGCAAGCAGCCGTTCACCGCGCTGCTCTCGCCCGAGCGCGGTCAGCTGATGGACGACATCCAGGCGCGCGTGAACGCCGAAGCCGGTCGCTACGGCGCCGAGGTCATCGACGTGCGCATCAAGCGCGCCGACCTGCCGACCGGCGACCCGCTCGAATCGGCCTTCGCCCGCATGCGGACCGCGCGTGAGCAGGAAGCCCGCAACTTCCGCGCGCAGGGCGCCAAGCAGGCGCAGATCATGCGCGCCAACGCCGACGCCGAGGCGGCGCGCATCTACGCCAACTCGTTCGGCAAGGACGCCGACTTCTATGCCTTCTACCGGGCGATGCAGTCGTATCAGCGCACCTTCAACGACGGCAATGCCAACGTGGTGCTGTCGGCCGACAATGAATTCCTTCGCGAGTTCAAGGGCCGCGCCCGCTAGCCCGATGCTCGAGCTGACCGCGGCCATCGGGCTCGCCCTGGTGATCGAGGGTGCTGCCTACGCGCTGTTTCCGCGCGAAATGAAACGTCTGGTCGCGTTGCTGGTTACCCAGCCCGAGGGCTTCGTGCGCGTCGCGGGCCTCGGGGCTGCGCTATTTGGTCTCATGCTCGTGCTTCTCGCGAAGGGTATGCCTTGATCGTGTCGTATTCGCATCGACATAGACCGATGTCGCCGAACCGACCGCCAATGGGGAGACTATAGATCGTGCGTATCGCCCTTGCCCTGACCGGAGCCGCCCTCGCCGCCGGCAGCGCCGCCACGCTGGCGCTTCAGTCGCCTGCCGGCGCGCAGGCCACCGCCCAGGTGCCCCAGAACGCGCCGGCGACGGTGCCGAGCGTCGGCCCCGGCGGCGCGCCGCGCAGCTTCGCCGACCTGACCGCGCGGCTGCAGCCGGCGGTCGTCAACATTTCGACCACGCAGCAGATCGAGGTCGGCCGCCGCCTGCCGCGCTTCACGCCCGGAACGCCGCTCGACGAACTGTTCCGCCGCTTCCAGGAACAGCAGGGCGAAGGCGGCGAGCCGGTGACGCGCGAGGCGAGCTCGCTCGGCTCGGGCTTCATCATCTCGCCCGACGGCTATCTCGTCACCAACAATCACGTCATCACCGGGCGCGGCGGCGAAGCCGTCGTCGACCGGATCACCGTGACGCTGTCCGACCGCCGCGAATTCCAGGCGCGCGTCATCGGCCGCGATCCGCTCTCCGACATGGCGCTGCTCAAGATCGATGCCACCGGGCTGCCGTTCGTCGGCTTCGGCAGCACGCCCGGCGTGCGCGTCGGCGACTGGGTGGTGGCGATCGGCAACCCGTTCGGGCTCGGCGGCACGGTGACGGCGGGCATCGTCTCGGCGCTCCACCGCAACATCGGCGCCAGCCAGTATGAGCGCTACATCCAGACCGATGCCTCGATCAACCAGGGCAATTCGGGCGGCCCGCTGTTCGATCTCGACGGCAACGTCGTCGGCATCAACACCGCGATCTTCTCGCCGACCGGCGGCAACGTCGGTCTCGGCTTCGCCATCCCCGCCGAGCTGGCGCGCCCGGTGATCGAGCAGCTGCGGGCGACCGGCAAGGTCCGCCGCGGCTATCTCGGCGTCAACATCCAGCCGCTGTCGGCGGACATCGCCGCGGGGCTCGGCCTCCCCAAGGACCGCGGCGAGATCGTCGCCAGCGTCGAGCCGACCGGCCCGGCCGCGCGCGCCGGCATCCGCCAGGGCGACGTCATCGTCCGCATCAACGGGCAGGAAGTCACCGCCGACAACACGCTGTCCTACATCGTCGCCAACGCGCCGATCGGACGCAGCGTGCCGGTCGAGCTGATCCGTGGCGGCCAGCGCCGTACCATCAACGTCACCACCGCCGAACGGCCGAGCGAGACGGCGCTCGGCGCCGCCGCCAACGCCGAGGACGACGACATGCCGTCCTCGCCGACGCCGCCGGCCGGTGAAGCCTCGGCGCGGCAGAGCCTCGGCATCACGCTGTCGGAGCTGACGCCGGAGGTTCGCCGCCAGCTGCGCCTCGACAGCGACGCCCGCGGCGTGGTGATCGCCAGCCTCAATCCGAACAGCGACGCGGCGCGGCAGGGTCTGCAGCGCGGCGACCTGATCGTCAGCATCAACCAGCGCCCGACCAACACCGTCGCGGCGGCGGCGGCGGCGGTCGACGAGGCACGCCGCGCCGGTCGCGACACCGTGCTGCTGCTGTTCCAGCGCGGCAACAACCCGGCGCGGTTCATCGGCATCAAGCTGATGGCGCCGACCCCGACGGGGGGCGGTCGCCGCTAGCGAACGGGCGGGAATGAAGAAGCCCCGGACCTTGCGGCCGGGGCTTTTTCTATGTCCAATCGACGCCGGGCGGCAAAGGAGAAGCGCGTGGCGGACGGCATTTTCATCGGCAAGGGCGAGAGCGGACCGCAGGCGCTGGTGCTGCGGCGCGCCAACCGCCACGGCCTGATCGCCGGCGCCACCGGCACCGGCAAGACGGTGACGCTGCAGTCGATCGCCGAGGGCTTCAGCCGCGCAGGCGTGCCGGTGTTCGTTTCCGACGTGAAGGGCGACCTCGCGGGCATGGCAATGCCGGGTTCGCCGACGTCGCCGATGCACGACCGGCTCGCGGCGCGCGCGCTCGAGGTCGGGCTCGATCCCTATGTCTATGCCGACAACCCGGTGGTGTTCTGGGACCTGTTCGGCCAGGCGGGCCATCCGATCCGCACCACGGTCAGCGAGATGGGGCCGCTGCTGCTGGCGCGGCTGATGAATCTCAACGAGGTGCAGGAGGGCGTGCTCGCCATCGCCTTCCGCTTCGCCGACGAGCAGGGGCTGGTGTTGCTCGACCTGAAGGACCTGCAGGCGATGCTGGCGCACGTCGCCGAGAATGCCGACCAGCTGACCGCCCGATATGGCAACGTCAGCAAGGCGAGCGTCGGCGCGATCCAGCGGCAGCTGCTGCAGCTCGAGAGCCAGGGCGGCGCCAGCTTCTTCGGCGAGCCGGCGCTCGACATCCACGACTTCATCGCCACCGACGACGCAGGGCGCGGCATCGTCAACATCCTCGCCGCCGACAAGCTGATGGCGAGCCCGCGGCTCTACGCGACCTTCCTGCTGTGGCTGCTGTCCGAGCTGTTCGAGACGCTCCCCGAGATCGGCGACCCCGACAAGCCCAGGCTCGTCTTCTTCTTCGACGAGGCGCATCTGCTGTTCAGCGAGGCGCCCCCGGCGCTGCTCGACAAGGTCGAGCAGGTGGTGCGGCTGATCCGATCGAAGGGCGTCGGCGTCTATTTCGTCACGCAGAACCCGATCGACATTCCCGAGGAGGTCGCGGGCCAGCTCGGCAACCGCGTCCAGCACGCGCTGCGCGCCTTCACCCCGCGCGAGCAGAAGGCGATCCGGGCGGCGGCGGAGACCTTCCGCGCCAACCCCGGGGTCGACGTCGAGACGGCGATCACCGAATTGAAGGTCGGCGAGGCACTGGTGTCGGTGCTCGGCGAGGACGGTGCGCCGACGCCGGTCGACCGCACGCTGGTGCGGCCGCCCGCCTCACGCCTCGGGCCGCTGTCGCCGCAGGAGCGCAAGGTGATGGTCGCGACCTCGCCGATCGCCGGCAAATACGAGCCGGCGATCGACCGCGAGTCGGCCTACGAGATCCTGACGGCGCGGGCCGCGCAGGCGGCGAGCGCGGCGGTCCAGGCGAAGACGGCGGCGGCCGAAGCGAAGCTGGCGCGCGCCGCGAAGCCCGAACCGTCGCTGACCGAGAAGATGGTACAGTCGGCGGCGCGATCGGCAGCGTCGTCGATGGGGCGTCAGGTCGCCAACCAGATCGGCCGCGCGCTGGTGCGCGGCCTGCTCGGCGGGCTGTTCAAGGGCAAGTGACCGGCCGGCGCGGCCGGTCGGCCGGCCTCAGCCGCCGACGGTGACCTGCGCGAGGGCGGGGTCGCCGGTGCCGGCGGGCGCCGACAGGATGTCGCGGGTGAAGGCGCCCTTGTTGACGACGATCGTCTCGAGGTCGCCGACCGTCGAGCGCGCGGTCGGGTCGGCGCTGGCGCCGCCCGAGCGGTCGAGCAGATCCTGCTCCGACGGCGACGCGGCGGGGGCGCGCGTGCCGGGGCCGAACAGCGCCTCGAGCGCCTGGCTCTGGCTGTCGGCGGCGAGCGGACGCGGCGCGCCGGGCTTGGGCGGCGTGAGGTTGAAATCGGGCGGCACCACGAGCGGCGCCTGGCGGGCGATGGCGAACTCGTCGGGGGCGCCGCGGTTGAAGACGCCGCTGCTGCCGCAGGCGCTCAATGCCAGCACCAGCACGGCGGCACCCAGAAGCTGAACCTTCATCACTCGCTCTCCGCTTTAACCGGCGTGTCGCCGCGCAGCACCGCGCGCAGCAACAGCAGGATCACGCCTACCGTAATCGCCGCGTCAGCGACATTGAATACGTAAAAATGCCACTCCCCCCAGAAGAAGTGGAGGAAGTCGACGACATAGCCGAAGCGCGCGCGGTCGACGATGTTGCCGACCGCACCGCCGAGCACCAGGCCGAGCGCGGTCACGTCGAGCCGGCTGCGCTCGCGCCACAGCCAGACCGCGACGCCGATGGTGATCGCCGCGGTCAGGCCGACGAGCAGCCAGCGGCCGAGGTCGCCGTCGGCGGTCAGCATGCCCATCGACACGCCGCGGTTCTCCACCCAGGTCAGGTTGAAGAAGGGCAGCACGTCGATGAAGCCGCGCCCCTGCAGCTCGACCTCCTCGATGATCCAATATTTGACGATCTGGTCGAGGACGAAGATCACCAGCGCGAGCCCATAGCCGTAGGCGCGCAGCGCCGAGGGTTCGGGTTCGCGACGGATGATGGTGCGGGCGGTCGGTGCGGAGGGCTGCTCGATCTTGTCGTTCACGCCGCCACTCCAACCCAAGATGCCGTCATCCCGGCGAAAGCCGGGACCCGGTCGAACGCCGGTGCTGGGTCCCGGCTTTCGCCGGGATGACGAGCTTCATTGCTACGCCGCATCGGCCACCACGGCGTCGCAGCGCGCGCAGAGCTCGCCGTCGGTGGTCACCTCGGGGAGGTGGCGCCAGCAGCGGCCGCATTTATGCTTGTCGGTCGGCCGCACCGTCACCGTCGCGCCGCCGGTCGTGACCGAAGCGACGATGCAGACCTCGGTGAACGCCTCGGGGGTGAGTCCCCCCGTCGTCGGCGTCGTCACGTCGGCCTGCAGGCTCGACCCGATCACCTTCTCGCGGCGCAGCGGCTCGATCGCCTCGGTCACCGCCTGCCGCGCCTCGCGCACCGCCGCCCATTTCGCGCCGAGCGCGGTGTCGACCCAGCCGGCATCGACCGCCGGCCATTCGAGCAGATGGACGCTGCCGCCGTCGGGATAGCGCGTGCCCCATACCTCCTCGGCGGTGAACACCAGCACCGGCGCGACATAGCGGATCATCGCCTCGAACAGCGTGTCGAGCACGGTGCGATAGGCGCGCCGCTTGGGGTCGCCCGCCGCGTCGCAATAGAGGCTGTCCTTGCGGATATCGAAGAAGAAGGCGCTGAGATCGTTGTTGGCGAAGTCGCTCAGCAGCCGGACATAGCTGTTGAAGTCGAAATCATCGACCGCCTGCCGCAGCTTGCCGTCGAGGTCGGCGAGCAGGTGGAGCACGTAGCGTTCGAGCTCGGGCATGTCGGCCGGCGCGACGCGCTCGCCATCGCCGAAGCCGTCGAGCGCGCCGAGCAGGTAGCGAAAGCTGTTGCGGAGCTTGCGATAGCCGTCGGCGGTACCGGCGAGGATCTCCTTGCCGATGCGGTGGTCCTCGGTGAAGTCGACGGTCAGCGCCCACAGCCGGATGATGTCGGCGCCATACTCGCTCATCAGCTTGATCGGGTCGATCGTGTTGCCGAGCGACTTCGACATCTTCTTGCCGGCCTGGTCCATCGTGAAGCCGTGCGTCAGCACCGCGTCATAGGGCGCACGACCGCGCGTGCCGCACGACTCCATCAGCGACGACTGGAACCAGCCGCGATGCTGGTCCGAGCCTTCGAGATAGAGGTCGGCGGGCCAGCTGAGGTCGGGCCAGCGACCGCTTTCCAGCACGAAGGCGTGCGTGCAGCCGCTGTCGAACCACACGTCGAGAATGTCGGTGACGCGCTCGTAATCGGCGGCGTCATAGGCGTCGCCGAGCATCGCCGGCGCCGCGTCGTCGGTCCAGGCGTCGACGCCCTGCTCGCGCACCGCGACGACGATGCGCGCGTTGACCGCGGGGTCGTCGAGATACTGGCCGGTCTTGCGGTCGACGAACAGCGTGATCGGCACGCCCCAGGCGCGCTGGCGCGAGATCACCCAGTCGGGGCGCCCTTCGACCATCGAGCGGATGCGGTTGCGGCCCTTCTCGGGCACGAAGCGCGTCGCCTCGATCGCGGCGAGCGCCTTGCCGCGCAGCGTGCCTTCCTCGCGCTGCTGATCCATCGGGATGAACCACTGCGGGGTGCAGCGGAAGATCACCTTGGCCTTGGAGCGCCAGGAGTGCGGATAGCTGTGCTTGTAGTCGGCCGACGCCGCCAGCAGGTTGCCTGCCTCGCGCAGGTCGCTGCAGATCGGACCGTCGGGCGCGTTGAGCTTCGGGTTGATCACCGACCCCTGCCCGCCGAGCCACGCCCAGTCAGCGCGGTACTTGCCATCATTCTCGACCGCGAACACCGGATCGATGCCGTGCGCCTTGCACAGGTCGAAGTCGTCCTCGCCATGGTCGGGCGCCATGTGGACGAGGCCGGTGCCGCTGTCGGTGGTGACGAACTCGCCGGGCAGCAGCGGCCGCGGCTTGGCAAAGAAGCCGCCGAGGTGGTGCATCGGGTGGCGGGCGATGGTGCCGGCGAGGTCGGCGCCCTTGATGTGGCGCAGCACGGCTCCGTCCTGCCCCGCGCGCGACAGGAAGGCCGCGCGAAGCGGTTCGGCCACCAGCAGCTTGCGGTCGCCCGCATCCACCAAGACGTACTCAATGTCCGGCCCATACGCGATCGCCTGGTTGACCGGGATCGTCCACGGTGTGGTCGTCCAGACCACCGCATAGGCGCCGCGCAATTCTTCGATCGGGCTTTCGACGATCTCGAAGCCGACATCGATCTGCGTCGAGACGATGTCCTCATATTCGATCTCGGCCTCGGCGAGCGCGGTCTTCTCGACGGGCGACCACATCACCGGCTTGGCGCCGCGGTAGAGCTGCCCCGAGGTCGCGAACTTGAGGAGTTCGGCGACGATCGTCGCCTCGGCCTCATAATCCATCGTCAGATAGGGATGGTCCCAGTCGCCGTTGATGCCGAGACGCTTGAGCTGCTCGCGCTGGGTGTCGACCCAGTTCTGCGCATAGGCGCGGCACTCGGCGCGGAACTCCCTTGCCGGAACCTCGTCCTTGTTGAGCTTCTTGGCGCGGTATTTCTCCTCGACCTTCCACTCGATCGGCAGGCCGTGGCAGTCCCAGCCCGGGACATAGGGCGCGTCCTTGCCCAGCAGATTCTGCGTCCGGCAGACCATGTCCTTGAGGATATGGTTGAGCGCATGGCCGATGTGCATGTCGCCGTTGGCGTAGGGCGGCCCGTCGTGGAGGATGAACTTCTGGCGGCCCGCGCGCGACTCGCGCAGCCGCTTGTAGAGGTCGATCTCCTGCCATTTGGCGAGGATCGCCGGCTCCTTCTGCGGCAGCCCGGCCTTCATCGGAAAGTCGGTCTTCGGCAGGAAGACGGTGGCGCGATAGTCTTTGGTCTGGTCGTCCATGTCGCGCACGGCTCTAGCCGCCGCCCTAGCCGCTTGTCGAGCGGCGTTCATGCCGCGCCAATGGGCTCAGGCGCCGGGGTCGCTGGCCCAGAGATCGCAGACCTGGCCCCAGGGCGCTTCCCATTGCCCGACCACCGCGGCGCCGAGGCGCTGGGCGACGCGCTGGCTGGGGACGTTGTCGGGGTGGATGATGTGGAGGATGCGCCTGACCCCGAGCGTCGCGCGCGACCAGTCGATCGCCGCCCGCGCCGCCTCGGTCGCATAGCCCCGGCCCTGCGCCGCGGCGGACAGCCCCCAGCCGATCTCGAAGCCCGGCCAGCCCTCGGGCTGCCATGGACCGACGCGGCCGAGATAGCGGCCGGTGCCGCGTTCCTCGACCGCCCACATGCCGAAGCCGCGCAAGGTCCAGCCGCCGATCAGCGCGGCGAGAATGCGCCAGGAGTCGGCGCGCGTCTGCGGCTCGCCGGTCAGCGTGATGAAGCGCGCCAGCGGCGGCTCGGCCATCATCGCGGCGAAGGCATCGAAATCCTCGGCGCGGTGCGCGCGCAGGATCAGCCGCCCGGTCTCGAGCGTCGGGATCATGCGCGCAGCTTCGCGCGGGCGTTCTCACAATCGCGCGCGATCTGTGCCTTGAGCGCGTCGAGCCCGTCGAGCTTCCACTCGGGACGCAGGAAATGATGCAGCTCGACCGACAATTGCTGCCCGTAGAGATCGCCGCTGAAGTCGAAGAGATAGACCTCGAGCAGCTCCTGGGGCGGCTCGAACATCGGCCGGATGCCGAGGTTGGCGACGCCGTCGAAGCGGCGGCCGTCGGGCAGGCCGACGCGAACCGCATAAACGCCATAGGCCGGACGCAGATAGTCGCCGAGCGCGATGTTGGCGGTCGGGAAGTCGAGCGTGCGGCCGAGCTTGGCGCCATGCTCGACGCGGCCCTCGATCGCGAACGGGCGGGTCAGCAGCCGCGTCGCGGTCGCCGGGTCGCCGGCCTTCAGCGCCTCACGGATCCGGCTCGACGAGATGATCTCGCCCGCGGCGTCGCCGACCGGGGCGATCGCCTCGGCGATGAAGCCGTGCGCCCGCCCGAGCGCCGCGAGTTCCTGCGTCGTGCCGCTGCGGCCCTTGCCATAGGTGAAGTCCTCGCCGGTGACCGCGCCGGCGAGGCCGAGCCGACGCGCCAGCCATTCGGCGACGAAGACTTCGCCCGACAGCGCGGCGAGCGCGGTGTCGAAGTTGATCACCAGCGTCGCGTCGATGCCGAAGGCTTCGAACAGGTCGAGCCGCTGCGCGATCGAGGTCAGCGCGAAGGGCGGCAGGTCGGGCTTGAACAGCCGCGCCGGATGCGGCGCGAAGGTGACGACGAGCGCCGGCCGCCCCTCGGCGCGCGCCCGCTCGAGCGCGCGACCGACCACCGCCTGGTGGCCGCGATGGAAGCCGTCGAAATTGCCGAGTGCCGCGACCCCGCCGCGCAGATGCGCCGGCAGCTCGTCGGCATGGATGAAGCGCTCCATCGTGTCGGCTTGAACTCCCCTCGCGCCCAACGGCATAGCGGCGGGCGGCGGGCTTTTCCACCCGCCATTCGGGCGCGTCGCACGAACCCCTCTCCCCGGCGGCGCGAAAGGCTCAGCGGCGCTCGAGGGTAACGAAGCTGTACGCCGGCTTGCCGTCGTCGGCGGGATGGTCCTCGCGCGCGGTCTCGCGCCAGCGGTCGGCGCCGAACGGCGGCAGGATGGTGTCGCCCGCGGGCGCGTCGTGCACCTCGGTCAGATACACCCGCGTGGCGATCGGCAGCGCGTCGGCATAGACGGCGGCGCCGCCGATGATCATCACCTCGTCGACGCGGGTCCGGGGGTCCAGGCCGCCTGCGGCAATCGCTTCGGCCAGATTCGCCACGACCGTCACGCCCGCGGCGCGCCAGGCGGGATCGCGCGTCATCACGATGTTATGGCGGCCGGGCAGCGGCTTGCCGATCGACTCGAAGGTCCTGCGGCCCATCACCACCGGCTTGCCGACGGTCAGCCGCTTGAAGTGCTTGAGGTCGGCGGGAAGGTGCCAGGGAAGCGCATTGTCGCGGCCGATGACGCCGTTGTCGGCACGGGCGACGACGAAGCTGATGGCGGGGCGGGCGACCTTCTCCATATGCTCCCCGTAGCGCGGGCGTCGGAGGCGCGCTAGCAGGGGCGGCATGAAGGACATCCTCTTCCTGCTGCCCGCCGACCTCGTCGATGAGGGCGGCCGCTGGTACTGCCGCGAGTGCGCCGAGGTTCGCGGCGTGCTGGCCTATTATCCCCAGCTGGCCGAGGTGCTCGACATCCGCGTAGTGGCGCATCCCCGCCCGCGCGCGGCGATCGTCGAGCTGATCGGCGAGGCGCATCAGAATGCGCCGACGCTGGTGATCGGCGATGCGGCGCGGGAGGTGCCGGCGCATGTGGCGGTGAAGCACGCCAACGGGCGGCGCTTCGTCGATGACGCCAAGAGCATCGGGCAATATCTGGCGGCGGCCTATGGGATCGGCCGACCGCACTAGCGGCGAACTTCCACTTCATCGTCATCCCCGAGACGGCGGGGATGACGATAGAACTGGTCAGACCGCGATCGGTGCCTTGATGTGCGGGTGCGCCTCGTAACCCACCAGCTCGAAATCCTCGTAGCGGAACGCGAACAGGTCGGTGACCGCCGGGTTGATGCGCATCGTCGGCAGCGGCAGCGGCTGGCGCGTCAGCTGCAGATCGGCCTGCTCGAGATGGTTCAGGTAGAAATGCGCGTCGCCGAGCGTGTGGATGAACTCGCCCGGCTGATAGCCCGTCACCTGCGCCATCATCATCGTCAGCAGCGCATAGCTGGCGATGTTGAACGGCACGCCGAGGAAGATGTCGGCCGAGCGCTGGTAGAGCTGGCAGGAGAGCTTGCCGTCGGCGACGTAGAACTGGAACAGGCAGTGGCAGGGCGGCAGCGCCATCGCCTCGACGTCGCCGACGTTCCAGGCCGAGACGATCAGCCGGCGCGAATTGGGATTGGTGCGGATCGCCTCGACGACCTCGGCCATCTGGTCGATGACGCGGCCGTCGGCGGTTTCCCAGCGGCGCCACTGCTTGCCGTAGACCGGCCCGAGCTCGCCGCCCTCGTCGGCCCAGTCGTCCCAGATCGAGACGTTGTTGGCCTTGAGATAGGCGATGTTGGTCTCGCCCTTCAGGAACCACAGCAGCTCGTGGATGATCGACTTGAGGTGCAGCTTCTTGGTGGTGACCACCGGAAAGCCGTCGGCGAGGTCGAAGCGCATCTGGTGGCCGAACACCGACATCGTCCCGGTGCCCGTGCGGTCGCCGCGGGTGACGCCGTCGCGGCGCACGCGCGCCATCAGATCGAGATATTGCTGCACCGGATGTCCGCTGTTTGAGAATCGTCTGCGGACTCTCACAGGTCGAATGCCATGCGGCAAGACCAGCGGCGATCCTCCCCGGCAAGGGGAGGAGGACCCTGCGCAGCCGGGTGGAGGGGTATCGGACGCCAGCTACCCCTCCACCGCCTGGGGCGGTCCCCCCCCCGTTCCGGGGAGGATAAGATTATTCCGCTGCCGCCAGCGCGGCGACGTCGGCGATGTTCTGCCGGCGGGCGTCGAACTGCGCGGCGATCTGCTCGTCGTTGGCCTGGAGCGCGTCGATGTCGACGTTGACATAATCGAGCACGCCCATGTCGGTATAGCCCTTCTGCACCGTCTCGCCCCACAGGCCGATGTCCTTCACCACGGGAACGATGCGGTTGAAGAGATGGTTGCGGAACTGCCGCGAGCCGGCGGTCTCGTGCATGTGCTGCACCGCCGCCTCGGTATCGAGGCCGAGGTGGTCCCACAGCTCGCGCTGCTCGAAGCGGTCGCGCATGTGATAGCAGGCCTCGACGAGGAACTCCTCGCGCTCGCGGCGCTCGGCCTCGGTCAGCTGCGGATAGTAGCTGCGCAGGGTCAGCCGGCCGAAGGCGACGTGGCGCGCCTCGTCCTCCATCACATAGGCGTTGACCGCGGCGGCGAGCGGCGACGAGCTGTAGTCGCGGATGCCGGCGAAGGCGGCGAGCGCCAGCCCCTCGATCACCACCTGCATGCCGAGGTAGGTCATGTCCCAGCGATTATCGCGCAGCACCTGTTCGAGCAGCGACTTCAGCGGCCCGGTCATCGGATGCGACAGGCCGATCTTCTCGAGGAGGCGCTTGTAGGCCTCGACGTGGCGCGCCTCGTCGATCGTCTGCGTCGAGGCGTAGAATTTCGCCTCGAGGTCGGGCACCTGCGTGACGATCTTCGCCGAGCAGATCAGCGCGCCCTGCTCGCCGTGGAGGAACTGCGACAGCCCCCAGGCCTGGCTGTTGCGGCGGATCTCGGCCTTCTCGGCCTTCGACATCTTCTCATATTCGGCATAGCCGTTGAGCGCGAACAGCTCGTCGGGCATGCCCTGCGGGTTGGCGTAGTCGATGTCCTGGTCCCAATCGATGCGATATTCGGCGTCCCACTGCTTCTGCTTGCCCTTCGAATAGAGCGACAGCAGGTCCTTGCGGTCGTCCGAATAGGTCCAGGTGAAGCGCGCGTCGAAATCCTGCGGCACCTCCCAGGACAGGCTCTCGGGCTTGATTCCATAGGTGTCGGTGAAGGTCATATTGGTCTCCCCAAGTCTTCTTATCCGTTGTCGTTGGCCACGCGGCGTCGGGCTTCCAGCCGCCGCAGGATTTCGCGGGTACGCATCAGGCTCAGCATGTCGTTGACCGCGGCGACGCCGCGCTCGGCCATGTTGGCCGCTTCGTCCTCGCCGACGACGCCGGCGGTATGGTCGAAGAACAGCCGCATCTCCTGGCTGACCAGCCAGTCGACGAAGTCGGCGTAGATGCCGTGATGCTCGGCGGTGAAGCCGCGTTCCTCGGTAAAGCCGATGCTCTTCAGCTCGGCGAGCGCCTTGACGATGCCGGCATCGCGCGGGTCCATCGTGTCGTCGGCGGCGACCGAGACGGTGCCGTTGGCGACGGCTTCCTCGATCTCGGCGCGGCTGGCGCCACTCTGCTCGATGACGCGCGAGACCGGCACGCGCCCGCCCTTGTCGAGCCGCGCGCGCAGCGTCGCGTCGAGATGCGGGAAGGCGTCGGCATGGAGCCAGGCGTCGCCGTCGGACGCGTCGAGCAGGTTCTTGATCACCGCCAGCGGCAGGAAGCGTTCCTCCTGCAACCGCTTGATGGCGCGGACGCGCGCGACATGGTCGTCGGTATAGGAGGCCGAGTTGCGGCTGGCGCGCTCGGGCTCGGGCAGCAGCCCTTCCCGAATGTAGAAGCGGATCGTCTCGCGACCCACGCCGGTCCGTTGTTCGAGCTCCCGCATCCGCATGCCGCGTTCCTCTGTTGAGCGCGACTCGGAAGCTAGCACAAGAGTACGTAGATGCACTACGCGAAATTTGCGTAACGATTGCCTCGCCTTCGCCATGCGGCGTCTCTAAACCATGACGATGGACATCTACCTGCCCATCGCCGAGATCAGCGTGAACGCGCTGGTGATCGTCGGAATGGGCGCGCTGGTCGGCTTCCTGTCGGGGATGTTCGGGGTCGGCGGCGGCTTCCTGATGACGCCGTTCCTCATCTTCTACGGCATCCCGCCCGCCATCGCCGTCGCCTCGTCGGCCCCGCAGATCACCGGCGCATCGGTGTCGGGGGCGCTCGCGCACTGGCGACGCGGCGGAGTCGACGTCAAGATGGGCGCGGTGATGATCGCCGGCGGGCTGATCGGCGCCGGTCTCGGATCGGGGCTGTTCCGCCTCCTGCAGGACCTCGGCCAGATCGACGTCACCATCTCGCTGATCTACGTCGTCTTTCTGGGGACCATCGGCGCGATGATGCTGCGCGAGGCCGCCGGGGCGCTGCTCGACCAGCGCGGCGGCCGCAAGCGCGTCGCGCGCCCGCGCCGCCACAACCGGCTGGTCGCCGCGCTGCCGTGGCGGATGCGCTTCTACCAGTCGGGTCTCTACGTCTCGCCGCTGGCGCCGTTCCTGCTTGGCATGGCGGTCGGCACGCTGACCGTCATCATGGGCATCGGCGGCGGCTTCATCATGGTGCCGGCGATGATCTACCTGCTCGGCATGTCGGCGGCGGTGGTCGTCGGCACCAGCCTGTTCCAGATCGTCTTCGTCACCGCCGCGACGACGCTGCTCCATGCCGTCAATTCGCAGACGGTCGACATCGTGCTCGCGGTGCTGCTGCTGGCGGGCGGCGTCGCCGGGGCGCAGTTCGGCGCGCGCGTCGCGCAGAAGCTGCCGGGCGAACAGCTGCGGCTCGGCCTCAGCATCGTCGTGCTCGCCGTCGCGATCCGGCTGCTCGTCGGCCTGACCTGGCGGCCCGACGAAATCTTCTCGGTCTACGGCCCATGAAGCGGCTGGCGGCCCTGCTGCTCTTGCTGATCGCCGCGCCCGCCGCGGCGCAGCAGCCGCGGCTGATCGCCGACGTCAGCCAGAGCCGCGTCGACATCGAATACAGCTTCGCCGGCGCCGAATTGCTGATCTTCGGCGCTATCCAATATCCCGGCGGCCGCACCCCCGAGAAGGCGCCCGACATCGTCGTCATCGTGCGCGGGCCGCCGCAGCCGATCACCGTGCGCCGTAAGGAGAAGGTGCTCGGCATCTGGATGAACGTCGACGCCGTGCGCTTCGAGACCGCGCCCGGCTTCTACGCGGTCGCCACCTCGGCGCCGTCGACGCGGCTGACCGACGAACGCACGGCGTCGATCTACGAACTGGGCCTCGACCATCTCCAGCTGTCGCCGGCGAGCGGCAATCCCCCCGAGGAGATCCGGGCGTTCGAGGAAGGCCTGCTCGACCTGCGCCGGCGCGGCGGTCTCTACACCGAGGCGGCCGGTGGCGTCGATATCGTCGAGAAGGTCCTGTATCGCGCCCGCATCGCGCTCCCCTCCGACGTGCCGATCGGCCGCTATACCGCCGAAATCTATCTGGTCCGCGACGGCGAGGTGCAGGCGCGCGCCGCGCGCGAGATCAGCGTCGGCAAGTCGGGCTTCGAGCGCGCGGTCTATGTCGCGGCGCAGGACCATGAACTCTCCTACGGTCTGTTCGCCGTGGCGCTGGCGCTGATCTCGGGCTGGGCGGCAAGCGCGCTGGTGCGCCGCAGCTAAGACTTCGCTAACGCGAAGCTGGTTCACTGGGCGGCAAAGGAGCTGCCTGTGGATTACAATGCTGCCCCCGACCTCGCCTCGACGGCCTCGGGAACTGCCGGCGGCGCCGCCGCCGCCGCGGTCGGGATCATGTCCGAGATCGCCGGCGGCGCGGGCACCTGTCGATTCGACGTCGCGGCGCTCCGCCGCCTCGCCGAGCGGGCCGATCCCGGCGCGCGCGCCGCCGGGCAGGTCGGCAGCCAGGTCAAGGTGAGGGTCGGCAGCGGATGGCTGCTCGGCAACGTCCGCGACCTGAGGACCTGCGAGCGCGACGACGGCCAGGTCGTCGCGCGAATCGACTTCCTCGGCGAAGGCCTCGAGGGCACCGACGGTTCGCTCGCCGACTTCCGCCGCGGCGTCACCCGCTACCCGATGCCGGGCGACGCGGTGTACCCGGTCAGCCGCGCCGACCTCCGGCAGATCTTCGAGGCGGCCGACCGGCCGCACATCGAGATCGGCACCGTCTATCCGACCGCCGACGTCCGCGCCTCGCTGCTCTACGACGCCATGCTCGGCAAGCATTTCGCGCTGCTCGGCTCGACCGGTACCGGCAAGTCGACCGCCGCGGCGCTGATCCTGCACCGCATCATCGCGCAGGCGCCGCACGGCCATGTCGTCATGCTCGACCCGCATGGCGAATATGCCGCCGCCTTCGCGGCGACGGGCACGATCTTCAACGTCGACAACCTCAACCTCCCCTATTGGCTGATGAACTTCGAGGAGCATTGCGAAGTGCTCGTCACCACCGAAGGCGCCGAGCGGGAGATCGACCGCGACATTCTCGCCAAGTGCCTGCTGGCGGCGCGCGGGCGCAGCCGCATCGCACAGTCGCTCGGCAAGCTCACCGTCGACTCGCCGGTCCCCTACCTGCTGTCCGACCTGCTGGCGGCGATCGGCGGCCAGATGGGCAAGCTCGACAAGGCGGGCGAGCTCGCCCCCTACATGCGGCTGAAGACCAAGCTGGAGGAGCTCAAGTCGGACCCGCGCTACGGCTTCATGTTCAACGGGCTGCTGGTGTCGGACACGATGGCGGCGTTCCTCGGCAAGATCCTGCGCCTGCCGACCGACGGCAAGCCGATCTCGATCATCGACCTGTCGGGCGTCCCGTCCGACATCGTCACCGTCGTGGTGGCGGTGCTCAGCCGGCTCGTCTTCGACCATGCGATCTGGTCGCGGCACGAGCCGCAGCGGCCGATCCTGCTCGTCTGCGAGGAAGCGCACCGCTACGTGCCGTCGGATCGCGTCGCCAGCGGCGGCGCCGTGCGCAAGATCATCGAGCGCATCGCCAAGGAGGGGCGCAAATATGGCGTGTCGCTCGGGCTGATCACCCAGCGTCCTTCCGACCTCGCCGAGGGCGTGCTGTCGCAGTGCGGCACGATCATCGCGATGCGGCTGAACAACGAGCGCGACCAGGCGCAGGTGCGCAACGCCATGCCCGAGGGCGCGCGCGGCTTCCTCGAGTCGATCCCGGCGCTGCGCAACCGCGAGTGCATCATCTGCGGCGAAGGCGTGACGATCCCGATCCGCGTGCAGCTCGACGAGCTCGCGGCGCAGCTGCGCCCGGCCTCGGACGATCCGCTGTTCAGCCGGCTGTGGACCGAAAGCGGCGGCGAGGCGGCGCGGCTCGACCGCACCATCCACCGCTGGCGCGGCCAGGGGCGCTAAATCGCTCGCCTGTCGGCGAGCGCGCTAGAAATAGTGCGGCCCGGGCCGCTCGTGGAGCTGCTCGTAATGGACGAGCGACGGCTCGGGCGGCAGCGGCACCGGGTGCCCCTGGCGGAAGGCCCATTCGCCGCGGTCGCAGGCATCGGCGCGAACATAGCCGTTGATGTAGAAGCGGCGGCGATGCGCCGAACGGTTGGCGCCCGAGGCGTGGACCAGATAGGGGCTCCACAGCGCGACATCGCCGGGCTCGAGGACGACGTCGACGACGCTTGCGGGGTCGAAGCCCGCGGCGATCAGCGCCTCATCCGACATCGGGCTGGCGAGCACCTCGGCGTCGGCCACCATCGCCGCGCCGCGCCGATGGCTGCGGGGCACGAAGCGGAGCCCGCCCGACAGCGGCTCGTGCGGATCGATCGCCAGCCCGGTCTGGACATAGGTGTAGCCGAGGTCGCGGAACGCCTCGGCCGGGCGGCGGAAGCGGCTGTCCTGGTGCCAGGCGAAGTCGCCGCCGCTGCCCGCCCCCTGCGGCTTCCAGTGCAGCTGGTTGATGATCTGTTTGAGGTCGCCGCCGATCAGCGGCGCGAGCAGCCGCGCGAAGCGGGTATCGAGCCGGACCGCGTCGAGCGTGCTGCTCGCCCACGCCGGCCATTGCGCCATCCGCACGTCGCCATCGACGAGGCGGTAGGCGAGATTGCCGTGGCGGAAGCTGCGCCCATGTGCGCCGGCCTCGGCCTCGATGGCATCGATCGCCTCGCCGATCGCCGCGACCTCGGCGCGCGAGAACAGGCCACGGACGACCGCATAACCCTGCTCGCGATAGGTCGAGACAAGGGCGGGCGCGTCATCGACGGCCCATGGCTGCAGACTCACGACACCCAACGCATGCCTTTCCCGGCGCCGACAGTCGGCGGGCATGACGAAGGTTAATGCGGAACGATGACGAAAGCTAGATTTCGACCTGGCTGCCCAGCTCGACGACGCGGTTGGTCGGGAGCTTGAAGAACTCCATTGCGCTTTCGGCGTTGCGAAGCATCCAAGAGAACAGCTTCTCGCGCCACAGCGCCATGCCGGGCCGTTCGCTGGCGATCAGCGTCTGGCGGGCGAGGAAGAAGCTGGTGTCCATCATCTTGAAGCGCGGACCGCAATTCTCGATCGACTTCAGCACCAGCGGAATGTCGGTTTCCTGCATGAAGCCGTAGCGCACGATCAGCCGCCAGAAGCCGTTGCCGAGGTCGACCACCTCGACGCGGTCCTCATCGTCGACATAGGGCACCTCGTCGATCACCACCGTCAGCACGATGACGCGATCGTGGAGCACCTTGTTGTGCTTCATATTGTGCAGGAGCGCGTGCGGCACGCCTTCGGGCGAGGTCGTCATGAACACCGCGGTCCCGGGAACGCGCGTCGCCGATCCTGCCGCCGACTTGATGAACACCTCGATCGGCATCGCGCTTTCGCGCAGCCGCTCGCGCATGAGCGCCCGCCCCTTGGCCCAGGTGGTGAGCAGCGTGAAGGCGACGACGCCGACCGCCAGCGGGAACCAGCCGCCGTCGGGCACCTTGGTCAGGTTCGCGGTCAGATAGGCGAAGTCGACGATGAAGAAGGCGGTCAGCGCCACCACCGCGACGATCCGGCTCCACTTCCACAGCCCGAACAGCACGACCGCGAGCAGGCAGGTGTCGATGAACATCGCGCCGGTCACGGCGATACCGTAGGCGGCGGCGAGGTTCGACGAGTTGCGGAAGGTCAGGACGAGGATGATCACCATGACCATCAGCGTCCAGTTGACGAACGGGATGTAGATCTGGCCGTGCGCCGAGGCACTGGTGTGCTTGATGGCGAGCCGCGGGATGAAGCCGAGCTGGATCGCCTGCTGCGTCACCGAGAAGGCACCCGAGATCACCGCCTGGCTGGCGATGATCGTCGCCAGCGTCGCGAGGATCACCAGCGGCAGCCGCAACGCCTCGGGCGCGAGGAAGAAGAAGGGGTTGCGGATCACCTCGGCGGCGGTCGCGGCGTCGAGGCTGAGGATCATCGCGCCCTGGCCGAGATAGTTGATCATCAGCGCCGGCAGCACGAAGACCAGCCACGACAGCCCGATCGGCTTGCGGCCGAAGTGGCCCATGTCGGCATAGAGCGCCTCGGCGCCGGTCACCGCGAGCACCACCGAGCCGAGCGCCAGGAAGGCAAGCCACTTGTCGGTGATGAAGAACTGGAGCGCATACCAGGGGTTGAGGGCCGCGATGATTTCGGGCTGCGCGGCGATGTTGACGAGACCGAGCACCGCCAGCGTGAGGAAATAGACCAGCATGATCGGCCCGAACAGCGCGCCGACGCGCGCGGTCCCGACCGACTGGATCATGTAGAGGCCGATCAGGATGACGATCGCGATCGGCAGCACATAGGGCGCAAAGCCCGTGTCGACGACGGTCAACCCTTCCACCGCCGACAGCACCGACATCGCCGGGGTGATCATTGAATCGCCGTAGAACAGCGCGGTCGCGAACACGCCGAGCAGGATGATCCCCGGCCCCCAGCGCGCACCCGAGGTCTTGCGCGAGATCAGCGCCAGCAGCGCCAGGCTGCCGCCCTCGCCGCGGTTGTCGGCGCGCATGATGATCGCGACATATTTGATCGTGACGACGAGCATCATCGACCAGAAGATCAGCGACAGCACGCCGTAGACGTGGAGGCGGTCGAGCGCGAGCGGATGATGGCCGGCGAAGGTCTCGCGGAAGGCGTAGATCGGGCTGGTGCCGATGTCGCCGAACACCACGCCGATCGCCCCCACCGCCATCTTGGCGAGTCCGCCCGACGGCGCATGGCCTCCCGACGGCGCTGCGCCCGGTTCGCGGGCGTTGGGCTGGCCGGCAGCCGAGGGCGTCAATGAGTGCATGCCGATGTTTCGCTTTGGTGGGCCGAAGGCTCGAACGTAACGTGACGTGGAAGGTGCCGGTCGACATTTACCGCAAAGGGTGGCGCGCCCTAACACAGCCCCTATCGCACCGCAACATGACGCGCGTCAGCTGGGCTCCACCACGGCGCGGATGCTGAAATGCGTCACCAGCCGGCGGACGCCGGGCAAGGTCGCCAGCACCTCGCGGTGGACGCGTTCGTACGAGTCGCTGGTCCGGACCAGCACCTTGAGCAGATAGTCCGACTCGCCGCTCATCAGGTGGCATTCGACGATCTGCGCGCAGCGCGACACGGTCTCCTCGAACCGGATCAGCGTATCGCGCCGCTGATCGTCGAGCGTCACCTGGACGAACACCGTCGACGGATCGCCCTGCGCGGCGCGCGAGAGCAGCGCGCGATAGCCGCGAATATGGCCGGCCTCCTCGAGCAGCTTGATGCGCCGGTGCGCCGCCGACGGCGACAACCCGACCTGTTCGCCGATCTGCGCGCCGGTCAGCCCGGCGTTGCGTCCGAGCTGCGCCAGAATCGCTTCGTCGATGGGGTCGAGCATGAAAATCCTGGCAATGGCATGTCGTGTGCGACCATCTCCTATCATGCCTCGCTCTAGCGGCAAAGTTAACGAAGAATTCCCGCTGCCGTTCGACTATATTGCACTTCATCCCCAATCGAGCGGAGGCGGTCATGCGCGTTGGCGTTCCCAAGGAAATCAAGGTCCACGAATATCGCGTCGGGCTGACGCCGGCGTCGGTCGCCGAACTGACGGCGCAGGGGCACGAGGTGATCGTCGAAACCGGCGCCGGCGCCGGCATCGACTTCACCGACGAGGATTATGTCGCCGCCGGCGCGCGCATCGTCGGCACCGCCCGCGAAGTCTTCGACGCGGCCGAGATGATCGTGAAGGTCAAGGAGCCGCAGCTCCACGAATGCGCGATGCTGCGCCCCGATCACCTGCTGTTCACCTATCTCCACCTCGCCGCCGACAAGCCGCAGGCCGAGGCGCTGATGAAGTCGGGCGCCACCTGCATCGCCTATGAAACGGTGACCGACGCGCGCGGCGGGCTGCCGCTGCTGCGCCCGATGTCCGAGGTCGCGGGCCGGCTGTCGGTGCAGGTCGGCGCGCATTATCTCGAAAAAGCGCAGGGCGGTCGCGGCATCCTGCTCGGCGGCGTCCCCGGCGTGGCGCCGGCGCGCGTCGCCATCCTCGGCGGCGGCGTCTCGGGGGTCAACGCCGCCGAGATGGCGGTCGGCCTGCGCGCCGACGTCACCATCTACGACATCTCGACCGGCCGGCTCGCCGAGATCGACTCGATGTTCGAGGGCCGGGTGAAGACCGCCTTCTCGTCGAAGGCGGCGATCGCCGCCGCCGTCGCGCGCGCGCATCTGGTCATCGGCGCGGTGCTGATCCCCGGCGCCGCCGCTCCCAAGCTGGTCACCCGCGACATGCTGAAGACGATGAAGCGCGGCTCGGTGCTCGTCGACATCGCCATCGACCAAGGCGGCTGCTTCGAGACCAGCCACGCGACGACGCACCAGGACCCGGTCTACGAGGTCGACGGCGTCATCCATTATTGCGTCGCCAACATGCCGGGCGCCGTCGCGCGCACCTCGGCCTTCGCGCTCAACAATGCGACGCTGCCGTTCGTGCTGAAGCTGGCGAAGCACGGTGCCGACGCGCTGAAGCAGGATCCGCATCTCGCCGCCGGGCTCAACGTCGCCGGCGGCTACATCACCTACAAGGCGGTCGCCGACGATCTCGACCTGCCCTACCGCGCCGCCTGACACCTTGCGGGTTCGCGGGAGCGACGCCATAAGGCGCGCGTCTCCCGCGAACCCCCAAGGACGAGGCGCGATACCGTCATGAAGGCCAAAGTCTACGTCACGCTGAAGAACGGCGTGCTCGACCCGCAGGGCAAGGCGATCCATCATGCGCTGGAAGCCTTGGGCTTCTCGGGCGTCAACGATGTCCGCCAGGGCAAATATATCGAGCTCGACCTCGCCAACGGCACCAGCGACGCCGACATCGACGAGATGTGCCGCAAGCTGCTGGCCAACACGGTCATCGAAAACTACCGCGTCGAGAAGGCGTGATGAAGACCGCCGTCATCGTCTTTCCCGGTTCGAACTGCGACCGCGACATGGCGGTGGCGCTGCGCGACGCCACCGGCCGCGAGCCGGCGATGGTCTGGCACCGCGACACCGAGCTTCCCGACGTCGACCTCGTCGCGATCCCCGGCGGCTTTTCCTACGGCGACTATCTGCGCGCGGGCGCGATGGCGGCGCGCTCGCCGATCATGCGCGACGTCATCGACAAGGCGGCCAAGGGCGTCGCAGTGCTCGGCGTGTGCAACGGCTTCCAGATCCTGACCGAAGCCGGGCTGCTGCCCGGCGCGCTGATGCGCAACGCGAACCTCAGCTTCATCTGCCGCGACGTCGACCTCATCGTCGAGAGTTCGCAGACGATGTTCAGCAGCCGCTACGACCAGGGATCGACCGTCCGCATCCCCGTCGCGCATCATGACGGCAATTATTTCGCCGACGACGCGACGCTCGACCGGCTCGAAGGCGAAGGCCGCGTGGTGTTCCGCTATGCCGAGGCCTGCAACGGCAGCCGCCGCGACATCGCCGGCATCGTCAACGACGCCGGCAACGTCCTCGGCATGATGCCGCATCCGGAGCGGCTGATCGAAGCCGAGCAGGGCGGCACCGACGGCAAGCGGCTGTTCGAGGGACTTGTCGCAGCGCTGGGCTAGCCGCCCGCTTGTCGGAACCGCCTCGCGCGATTATGTTGCAACAGTTGCAACAGGAGCGTCGGTGATGGGCGTCCTCTCCATCCGGGAATTCAATGCCAACGTGTCGAAGGTTTTGGCGCGTGTCGAAGCGGGCGAGACCATCCGCCTGACCAAGCATGGTCGGCCAATTGCACGTATTGAACCCGAGAAGCGCAGCCGGCCCGAGCCCGGCACGCCAGAATGGCAGGCCGCCTACGATCGAATGATCGCCCTGATGGACAAGGGCATCGATCTGGGTGGGCAGAAGCTCACCTACGAGGACCGGACCGAGTAGGTCGATTTTGCTGACCTTCGACGCTAATATTCTGGTCTACGCTTCGGACGTGAGTGATCCGGCTCGCCGAGCCATCGCACGAGAGGTCATCGACGGTGGAACGCGCGTTCCCGCCTTTCTGACCAACCAGGTCGTTGGCGAGTTCTGCAACGCGGTCCGCCGCAAGCGCGGGATGGCTGCTGCCGACGCGATCGCGCAGGTCGAGGCTTGGGCGACCTTCTTCGAGTTTGCGCCCACCTCGCTGGATCAGCTCATGCGAGCTGCCACGCTGGCCGAGCAGCGCAAGAAGCAGTTCTGGGACATGGTCATTATCTGCGTTGCGGCGGAGTTTGGCGCGACGGTCATGTTCTCAGAGGATATCGGCGACGGCGAAGCGATCGAGGGCGTCCGCATCCTCAATCCGTTCAATCCCGCTAACCGCAAGGCCCTCGCGGCAATTCTCAGACCTTCGTCCTGAACGGCGTGAAGTCGGTGTGCGCGTCGTAGACATCGATGCCCTCGCGGCGCTTGAGCCACCCGACCACCAAATAGGTCACCGGCGTCAGCAGCACCTCCCAGCCCACCTTGAGCAGGAACTGGCTGAGCATCACCGCGAGCATCGCCTCGACCGGCCAGTCGGGGGCGCCGTAGAAGGCGAGCGGGTAGAAGATCAGGCTGTCGACGCCCTGCCCGACGATCGTGCTGCCGATGGTGCGCATCCACAGATGGCGCCCCTCGGTCCAGATCTTCATCTTGGCGAGCACCAGGCTGTTGGCGAACTCGCCGAGCCAGAAGGCGGTCATCGAGGCGAAGACGATGCGCGGCACCTGGCCGAACACCGCCTCATAATGGGCCTGTCCGCCCCAGTCGGACGCTGGCGGCAGCGCCACCACCACCCAGCTCATCAGCGCCATGAACAGCATGCCGCCGAAGCCCGCCCAGATGCAGCGGCGCGCCCGCGCATAGCCATAGACCTCGGTCAATATGTCGCCGAGGACGTAGCCCAATGGGAAGAACAGGATTCCGGCGCCGAACGGCCAGAGGCCGATCCCCGGCAGGTCGACCTCGGCGCGCTTGCCGGCACCGAGCACGTTGGACAGCAGCAGCACGACGACGAACGCCGCCATGACGAAGTCGAAGTAGCGCAGGGGACGGCTGTGCAGCGCCTCCGCCTCGACCTTCGCAACGCCCATGTCACTGTCAGCCATCGCTTTTACCCCCTCGCCGCAGCGCGACGCTAGCAGGCTCGCCCGGGGCCGACAATTTGCTTGCCATGGCCGGGCTTTCCCTTCGCGCGCCGCCCGGCTAGGAGGCTCGCGCAACCCCTCTCCCAGCCGGAAGCGCCGCATGACCATCACGCCCGAGATCGTCGCCGAGCATGGACTGACGCCCGACGAATATCAGGTGATCCTGGAGAGCATGGGCCGCGAGCCCAACCTCACCGAACTCGGCATCTTCTCGGTGATGTGGTCGGAGCATTGCTCGTACAAGTCGAGCCGCGTGCATCTGAAGAAGCTGCCGACCAGCGCGCCCTGGGTGATCCAGGGGCCGGGCGAGAACGCCGGCGTCATCGACATCGGTGACGGCCAGGCGGCGATCTTCAAGATGGAGAGCCACAACCACCCGAGCTACATCGAGCCCTATCAGGGCGCGGCGACCGGCGTCGGCGGCATCCTGCGCGACGTGTTCACCATGGGCGCGCGCCCGGTCGCCAACATGAACGCGCTGCGCTTCGGCGAGCCGAGCCACCCCAAGATGCGCCACCTGATCTCGGGCGTCGTCGCGGGCATCGGCGGCTACGGCAATTGCGTCGGCGTGCCGACCGTCGGCGGCGAGACCAATTTCCATTCCGCCTACAACGGCAACATCCTCGTCAACGCGATGACCGTCGGCATCGCCAACACCGACAAGATTTTCTACTCGGCCGCCGCCGGCCTCGGGAACCCGGTCGTCTATGTCGGGTCGAAGACCGGCCGCGACGGCATCCACGGCGCGACGATGGCCTCGGCCGAATTCACCGAGGATTCGGAGGAGAAGCGCCCGACGGTGCAGGTCGGCGATCCCTTCACCGAGAAGCTGCTGATCGAGGCCTGCCTCGAGCTGATGGCGTCGGACGCGATCGTCGCGATCCAGGACATGGGCGCCGCGGGTCTCACCAGCAGCAGCGTCGAGATGGCGTCGAAGGGCGGCGTCGGCTTGGAGCTCGTGCTCGACGACGTGCCGTGCCGCGAGACCGGCATGACGCCCTACGAGATGATGCTCTCCGAAAGCCAGGAGCGCATGCTGATGATCCTGAAGCCCGGCCGCGAGGCGTTCGCCGAAGCGATCTTCCACAAATGGGAGCTCGATTTCGCCGTCATCGGCCGCGTCACCGACACCGGGCACCTCGTACTGAAGTTCAAGGGCGAGACCGCCGCCGACATTCCGCTGGCGCCGCTCGCCGACAAGGCGCCGGCCTATGAGCGGCCCTGGGTGCCGACGCCGAAGCGCGCCGACATCGACATGCCGGCCGGCGGCGACCTCGGCGCGGCGCTGCTGAAGCTGATCGGCAGTCCCGACCTCGCCTCGAAGCGCTGGATCTGGGAGCAATATGATCACATGGTCGGTGCCGACACCCTCGCCCGTCCCGGCGGCGACGCCGCCGTCGTGCGCGTGCACGGCACGAAGAAGGCGCTGGCGATCACCACCGACTGCAATCCGCGCTACTGTTTCGCCGATCCGGTCGAGGGCGGCCGCCAGGCGATCGCCGAGGCGTGGCGCAACCTGACCGCGGTCGGCGCGACGCCGCTCGCCACCACCGACTGCATGAACTTCGGCAATCCGCAGCGCCCCGAGATCATGGGCCAGTTCGTCGGCTGCATCGAGGGCATGGCCGAGGCCTGCACCGCGCTCGACTTCCCGATCGTGTCGGGCAACGTCAGCCTCTACAACGAGACCAACGGCACCGGCATCCTGCCGACCCCCACCATCGGCGGCGTCGGCCTGATCAAGGATTACGACCGGCGGGTCGGCATGGCCTTCGACGCCGCGGACGAGACGATCGTGCTGATCGGCGATACGCGCGGCCATCTCGGCCAGTCGAGCTGGCTGCGCGTGCTGCACGGCCGCGAGGACGGCCCGCCGCCGCCGGTCGACCTCGCCGCCGAGCGCCGCAATGGCGATTTCGTGCGCGCGCAGATCCTGTCGGGTGCGGTCACCGCGGCGCACGACCTCAGCGACGGCGGATTGCTCGTCGCGGTCGCCGAGATGGCGATGGCGGGCGGGACCGGCGCGACGATCGACGCCGGCGACGGCGGCCCCGGCTGGGCGTTCGGCGAGGACCAGGCGCGCTACCTCGTTACGACGCGCGATGCCGAGGCGTTGCTGGCGGCAGCGACGGCGGCGGGCGTGCCGGCGCAGGCCGTCGGCAAGACCGGCGGCGCTGCGGTGAGCTTCGGCGGCGGCAGCGTTTCGATCGCCGCGCTGCGCGGCGAGCATGAGCGCTTCCTGCCCGAGCTGATGAACCGCTAGGCGGCCGGTCGCGTCCGCACGAGCCCGATGCTCAGCATCGTCATGACCGGCTCGTCATGCTGGTTGAAGACGGTGAGCCGGTTGTGCGTCGAGCCCATCTCGGGCCGGCTGCGCGACGGTCGCAGCTCGACGATCTCGGCTTCGACGCGCAGCGTGTCGCCGGGATAGACCGGCTTCAGCCAGCGCAGCTCGTCGAGCCCCGGCGAGCCGAGGCCGGCGCTCTTCTCCTGCTCGATATTGTCGACGAGCATGCGCATCGTCATCGCACAGGTGTGCCAGCCCGAGGCCGAGAGACGCCCGAAATAGGTCTGCGCCGCCGCCTCGTCGTCGAGATGGAAGGGCTGCGGATCATATTTGGTGGCGAATTCGAGCACTTCCTCGCGCGTCACCGCGTAGCGCCCGAACGACGAGCGCTGCCCGACCTGATAGTCTTCGAAATATTTCATGCCGCGCACTGTGCCGCGTGCGCGACTCCCCTCAAAGTACCACTTTGAGGGGGTGACTAGACATTGAAGCGGAAGTGCATGACGTCGCCGTCCTGCACGACATAGTCCTTGCCCTCGAGCCGCAGCTTGCCGGCATCGCGCGCGCCGGCCTCGCCGTTGAGCCGGACGAAATCGTCGTAGGCGATCGTCTCGGCGCGGATGAAGCCCTTCTCGAAGTCGGTGTGGATGACGCCGGCGCCCTGCGGCGCGGTCGATCCCTTCTCGAGCGTCCAGGCGCGCGCTTCCTTGGGACCGACGGTGAAAAAGGTGATGAGGTGGAGCAGATCGTAGCCGGCGCGGATGACGCGCGCGAGGCCGGTCTCGGTCAGACCCAGGTCGCTCAGGAAGGCGGGGCGGTCGGCCATGTCCATCTGCGAGATTTCCGCCTCGATCGCCGCCGAGATCACCACCGACGCCGCCCCCTCGGCGGCGGCCTTGGCGGCGACGCGCGCCGAAAATTCATTGCCGTCGGCCGCCGAGCCTTCCTCGACGTTGCAGACGTAGAGGACGGGCTTGGCGGTCAGCAGCTGCGCCTGGTCGAGCACGCGCTTCTCCTCGGCGTCGCGCGGCTGCGTCAGCCGCGCCGGCTTGCCCTCGCGCAGCAGATCGAGCGCCTGGCCGAGCACCGCAGCGGCGATCTTCGCCTCCTTGTCGCCCTGCTGCGCCTTCTTCTGGAACGCCGGGACGCGCTTCTCGAGGCTTTCGAGGTCGGCGAGCATCAGCTCGGTCTCGACCGTCTCGGCATCGGCGAGCGGATCGACCTTGCCCTCGACATGGGTGATGTCGTCGTCCTCAAAGCAGCGCAGCACATGGACGATGGCGTCGACCTCGCGGATGTTGGCGAGGAACTGGTTGCCGAGCCCCTCGCCCTTCGAGGCGCCGCGTACCAGCCCGGCGATGTCGACGAAGCCGAGCTGCGTCTCGATGATCTTGGCGCTGCTCGCGATGCGCGCCAGCTCGGTCAGCCGGGGATCGGGCACCGGCACCTGCCCGACGTTGGGCTCGATCGTGCAGAAGGGATAGTTGGCGGCGGCAGCCGCCGCCGTCTCGGTCAGCGCGTTGAAGAGCGTCGACTTGCCGACGTTGGGGAGGCCGACGATACCGCAGCGGAAACCCATGATCCGTCCTTAATCCTTGTCGCCCATCCGCAGCGCGACGTCGTTCATGAAGCGGGCGTCGTCGCCCTTGACGAGCCACTCGATCTCGCTGGCAACCGCCCCGAGCAGATCGGGCAGCCAGCCGTCGATCTCGGCCCGCGAGAAATTGCCGAGGACGTGACCGGTGACGCGGTCCTTGTGCCCCGGATGCCCGATGCCGAGGCGCACGCGGCGGAAGTCCTCGCCGATATGCGACGCGATCGAGCGGATGCCGTTATGCCCCGCGGCGCCGCCGCCGACCTTCACGCGCAGCCTGCCGGGCGCGAGGTCGAGCTCGTCGTAGAACACCGTCACGTCGGCGGGGGCGAGCTTGTAGAAGCGCATCGCCTCGCCGACCGACCGTCCCGATTCGTTCATCCACGTCGTCGGCTTGAGCAGCAGCAGCTTCTCGCCGCCGATGCGCCCCTCCGCGGCCAGCCCCAGGAACCTGACGCGCCACGGGTCGAAGCGATGGACGTCGGCGATCGTGTCCGCCGCCATGAAACCGATATTGTGCCGGTGCAGCGCATATTGCGCACCGGGATTGCCCAGGCCGACGAGCAGCTGCATCGCGGTGGATGGCGCCGACCCGGCCCCCGAAGGCGCCGGGTCGGCTGCCGATTACTCGGCGTCGGCGGCGGCGTCCGCCTCGCCCGCGCCAGCGGCTTCGTCCTGCTCCGAGCGCAGCGCCGACGGCACCGCGATCGTCGCGACGGTGAAGTCGCGATCGGTGATCGTCGGCTTCACGTTCTCGGGAACGTCGAACGCCGAGATATGGATCGATTCGCCCACGTCGAAGCCGGCGAGCGACGCCACCAGATCGTCGGGGATCGAGTCGGCCGGGCAGGTCACCTCGACCTCGTGACGCGTGATCGCGAGAACGCCGCCCTTCTTCAGGCCGGGGCTCTTGTCCTCGTCGGTGAAGCGAACCGGGATCGAGACGGTAACCACGGCGTTCTTGGCGAGCCGCAGGAAATCGACATGGATCGGACGGTCGGTGACCGGGTGGAACTGCACGTCGCGCGGCAGGGTGCGCTCGACGCCGTTGCCCGTGTCGATCTCGATCACGGAGTTGAGGAAGTGACCCGTGCTGAGCATCTTGTTGAGGATCTTCTCCTCGACGTGGATGTTCAGCGGATCCTTCTTGCCGCCGTAGATTACGGCGGGGACGCGGCCTTCGCGACGCACGGCACGGGAGGCTCCCTTGCCAGCCCGTTCGCGCGCTTCGGCCGTCAGCTTAAGCGCTTCGCTCATGATATTCTCCAAACACAGCTAGCCCGGCACGCCTCCAGGGATGACCATGCCGGGGAGCGCGCGGGTTAACGGAACAGGGCTGAAAATGCAAGGGCGCCGCCGCTCGGCTTCCGCCGCCGCCGCCGCCCCTGTATAGCCCGGCCATGTCGGACTTCACGCAGCGGCTGCGCCAGGATCCCAGCCTTTACCCGCACAGCTTCGAACCGATCAGCGACGCGCTGCTGATGGCCGAGATGTCGCCCGACGCCTTCGCCGCCGCCAGCTTCCTCGACCAGCGCATCATGACGCCGCAGGTAAAGGCGCGCTGGGCAGCGGGCGTCGCGATCGATGCGGCGATGGACGCGGTGCCGCGCAGCGACGTCGGCTACATCTTTCACATCGGCCATGTCGGCTCGACGCTGCTGTCGCGGATGATGGGCGAGCATGCCGCGGTCCAGGCGTTGCGCGAGCCGGCGACGCTGCGCACGATGGCGCAACTCGCCGCCGAGCTCGACGCGCGCGAAAGCCTGATCGCGCCGGCGGTGTTCGAACGGCGGCTGACGACGCTGGTCAAGCTCTGGGCGCGCACCTACGCGCCGACGCAGCGCACCATCGTCAAGGCGACGAGCTTTGCCAGCGAACTGGCCGGGCGGCTGCTGGCGCAGCCGCAGGCCCGCGCGTCGCTCGCGATGTATGTGAAGCCCGAGGTCTACATCGCCAGCATTCTGGGCGGCGATACCTCGCGCCAGGAGCTGCAGGCGCTCGTCCAGCCCCGGCTGCGGCGGCTGCACCGGCGCCTCGAGGGCCCCGGCTGGCTCCTGCATGCGCTCGGCCCCGGCGAGCGCGCCGCGGTGAGCTGGGCGAGCGAGATGACGACGCTGGCCGCCGTCGAGCCCGGCCGGCTGACCTGGATCGACTTCGAGGCCTTCCTTGCCGATCCCGTTGCCGGACTGGCGACGGCGTTCGCGGCGACGGGCTTCGAGGTCGGCGCCGCCGCGGTCGAGGCGATCGCCACCGGTCCGCTGCTCACCCGCTATTCGAAGGGACCCGAGCATGGCTACACCCCCGAGCTGCGCGCGCAGGTGCTCGATCAGGCACGGCAGGAGCATGGCGCCGAGATTGCGCGCGGCATGGCCTGGCTCGAGGCGGCGGGGCGCGACCACGCGGCGATCGCCGCGGTGCTTGCGCGCTAGCGTGCGGCGCTAATTCTCCGCCCAATTGCGGAGCAGGCACATCTGCACCCGCTGCAGCCGCGTGTAATTCTCCCAGCTCATGTTGAGCCCTTCGAGCGCCGCGACCTCGTTGAGCTCGTACAGCAGGTCGCGATTTTCGGCGTCGGCGATGCGGCTTTCGATGAAGGTGAGCCCGACGAGCCGCTCGCCGCGCGTCACCGGGGTGACCTCGTGCAGCGTGTTCGACGGATAGACCACCGCCGATCCGGCGGCACCCTTCACGCGCACCTCGCGCGTTCCGAGATGGACCACCAGTTCACCGCCGTCATAGGTCTCGGGCGCGGTCACGTAGATCGTGCACGACAGGTCGGACCGCAACGGCCGCCCGCCGGGCTGCTGCATGAAGGCGACGTCGGTGTGGACGCCGTAGGTGCCGCCACCGGCATATTTGGTGAGCCAGGGCTGGGCCATCGTCTTGGGGAAGGCCCAGTTGTTGAACTCCTCGCTGCGGCGCAGCGCGTCGAACATGATCGATGACGAGCGCTTGTAGGCGGCCTCGTCGGCAAGGATCAGGTTCTGCTTCACCTTCGAATGCGGGTTGGTGGCGCGACCATCGACGAACTTGGCGGTCGCCCCGATCTGCCGCAGCTCGTCGAGCTCGGCGGGGTTCAGCAGCTCGGGCAGTTCGAGAAACATCGCGACCTTATTCCACGCGCTCGGACTTCAGTCCATGCCGCGCCAGCTTGGTCTGGACGCTGTCGGGGCCGGCGAGGTGCCCGGCGCCGACGGCGACGAACACCGTCCCCGGCTGCGCCATCCGCGCCTTGATCCACGCGGCCCAGCGGGCGTTGCGATCGGCCAGCAGGACCTTGGACAGCCGCGGCGTCTGCTGCATCGACGCCGTGAACTCGGCGCCGATCGCTGCATCGTCGCCCGCGGTCCATTTGCCGACCAGCTTGCCGATCTGCGCCTTCATGTCGGGCCATTGCTTCAGCGTCGCCGACAGGAAGGCGCGCTGATCGGCTTCGGGAAGCGAGTCGAAATAGCCCATCTGCTCGGCCGCGGTCTCCAGCCCGACGATGCGCTTGCCGGCGGCTTCGGCCTTCGTCGTCAGCTGGTGTTCGACCCCGAGCTTGGGGTCGAAGCCGAAACTCCGGAACTGCTGCATCGACAGCATCAGCGTCGCGAGCCAGGTTTCCATCGCGTTGAGCGCCGTCGCGGGCAAGGATGCGTCGCGCAGCGCCGCCGCCAGACGTGGGCGCTCGGTGGCCGCGACGCGTTCGGCGAGCGGCGGTTGCCCGTCGGAAAAGCCCATCGCCATCAGCGACGGCGCGAAGTCTGACTCGGTCTTCGGAGCGACCATCTCGAGCACCAGCGTGTCGGCGCTCTCGAAGGCGGTCTTGACCGGCCCCGCGAACCAGGGCGTGCCGGCCGGCAGCGCGTGAACGCTGCCGAACAGATAGACGGTGGTGTCGGAATCGCTCACCTTCCACAGCGCCGGTGCGGCATGGGCAGCGGGCGCGGCGGCGAGCAGCAGGGCGACAAACGACCAGCGGAGCATCTTCATGCGGCATCTTCTATCGCTGGACCCCGCGGGCAGCTAGGGGCCGATCGCCGCAAGGATCCAGTCGCGGAAGGCCCGGATCTTGGGGGAGCCGCGCTTGCTCTCCGGATAGACCAGCCAGATGCCGCCATCCCCTACCCGCCCGACGATGTCGAAAGGGGCGACCAGCCGCCCGGCCGCAATGTCGTCGGGCCACAGCGCGGGCGTGAGCAAGGCAACCCCCTGGCCGCTGATCGCCGCGGCGCCCTGCAGCTGCTGCATCCCCATGAGGACGGCGGGCCGCGTCGCGATGTCGCCGGCGTCGACACCGGCTGCCGCGAACCAATGGTTCCACCACGGATCGTCGGGACTGATGAGCGGCGCCGACAGCAGGTCGGCGGGTGTCCGGAGGTCGAGCCGGGCGAGCAGATCGGGGCTGGCATAGGGCGCGAAGCGCCAGGGCAGCAGCGAATGCGCGATCAGGCCCGGCCAGCGCCCGCCGCCGCCGCGCAGCCCGACGTCGACCTCCTCGCGCGCGAAGTCGACGATGTGCGACGAGATTTCGAGGCGGACCGCAATCTCGGGATGCGCGAGCTGGAATCCGCCAAGGCGTTTGGCCAGCCAGTTGGACGCGAAGGTGTGCAGCGAGCTGATCACCAGCACCGCTTGGCTTTCGTTTCGCGCCGCCTTGAACGCCGAGCCGAGCAGATCGAGCGCCTGGGTCGCCGCCGGCGCGATCCGCGCGCCGACCTCGGTCAGCTCGACGCGGCGCGCGCCGCGCAGAAACAGCGGCGCGCCGACGCGCTCTTCCAACAATTTCACCTGATAGCTCACCGCCGCCTGCGTCATCCCGAGCTCAGCGGCGGCCTTGGTGAAATTGAGATGACGCGCAGCGGCCTCGAACACGCGGACGGCGGCGAGTGGGGGCAGGCTGCGCACAGTGGATAACATAAGCACAGCTTATGCATCCATGTCGAGAACGAGTTGGCCGTGACGCGAGCGAAACGGCAGATTGGCGCCATCAGCCCGGGCATGATTGCCCTCAAGGGAAAGGATAGCGACATGCGTGACGCCATCGAACTGCACCTGCTCGCCCAGCATGGCGAGGAATGGGTCAAGTCGCTCGGCCGGCTTTTCCGCCGGCTTCACAAATTGCTGCGCTGGGCCGGCGCCGCGTTCGCCACCGACGGGATCCGCCGCGCCGGCTGAGCTTGCGCGGGGATCGAAGGGCGCTAGAGTCGGATATCGTCCTAAACGAACGAGTATTTCCGTCATGCGCCTGATTTCGCTGGTTGCCCTGCTGCTCGCCTCCGCCTGCGGTTCGCCCGATGCCGGCAGCCAGCCGTCCGCCGACACCGACACCACCGCCGCCTCACCGATCGCGGCGGCGCGGGCCAAGATCGCGCGCATCGAGATGGCGCCCGACGTCAGCTTCCTGACGGCCGAGGAGCGCCAGGTCGTCAACCTGCTGATCAAGGCGGGCGACCTGATGAGCGAAATCTATCTGCGGCAGGTCAGCGAGGACAATCCGCAGGTCCGCGCCGCGATCGCGGCGAGCAACGCGCCGGACAAGGCGGCGCTGCTCGACATGTTCGACCTGCACTTCGGCCCCTGGGACACGCTCGACGAGGGCAGGCCCTTCTTCGGCGGCAAGCCGGCACCGGCGGGCGCCGGCTTCTATCCCGCCGATCTCACCAAGGCCGACTTCGAGGCCTATCTCGCCGCCAACCCGCGCGAGAAGGCGGCGCTGATCTCGCCCTACACGGTGGTGCGCCGGCAGGGCGACAAGCTGGTCGCCATCCCCTATTCGCAAGCCTATCGTCAGTGGCTCGAGCCCGCGGCGAAGCTGCTCGAGCAGGCGTCCGCGATCACCGGCAACGCCAGCCTCAAACGCTTCCTCAAGCTCCGCGCGCAGGCGTTCCGCACCGACGACTATTTCGAGTCCGAGCTCGCGTGGATGGACCTCGAGGGCACGCCGATCGAAGTCGCGATCGGCCCCTACGAGGTCTACACCGACGGCCTCTATGGCGCGAAGACCGCCTTCGAGGCCTTCATCACCGTCAAGGATCCCGAGGAGTCGGCGGCGCTCGACAAGTACAAGCGCTACCTGCGCGACATGGAGGCGAACCTTCCGGTCCCCGAGCACTTCAAGAACTTCCAGCGCGGCTTCGAATCGCCGATCGTCGTCGCCGACCAGGTGCATGGCGGCGGCGACAACGTCCCCGGCGTGCAGACGGTCGCCTTCAACCTGCCCAACGACGAGCGCGTCCGCGAGGCCAAGGGCGCCAAGAAGGTCATTCTCGCCAACGTGCTCGGCGCCAAGTACGAGCGCATCCTGAAGCCGATGGCGAGCCTCGTGCTCGTCCCCGAGCAGGCGGGGCTGGTCAACCAGAAGTACATGACGCTCGGCACCGTGTTCCACGAGCTGTCGCACAGCCTCGGGCCCGGCAGCATCGTCGTCGATGGCCGCAAGACCAGCGTCGACAAGGAGCTGAAGGAGCTGGGCAGCGGCCTCGAGGAAGCGAAGGCCGACGCCATGGGCGTCTGGAACATCGCCTACATGATGTCGAAGGGCGAGGTCCCCGCCGCCGAGAAGCCGCAGCTCTACGCCAGCTATCTCGCCGGCCTGTTCCGCGCGATGCGCTTCGGCATCGACGAGGCGCACGGCCAGGGCGCGGCGGCGCAGTACAGCTATCTCAAATCGAAGGGGGCGTTCGCCTGGGACGATTCCGCCAGGCGCTTCCGCGTCGACGATGCGAAGATGGAAGCGGCGATCCGCGAGCTCGTCGGCGAGTTCGTACGGCTGCAGGCGACCGGCGACTATGCCGGCGTCCAGGCCTTCTACCGCACCTATGCCCGGCTCGACGATCAAGCGAAGGCGGTGATCGCCTCGATGAGCGGCATCCCGGTCGACATCCAGCCGGTCTATCCCAAGCAGGTGTAGCGGCCGCGGCGGCGGCGCTCAGCGCCGCCTCACAGCACCCGTCCGGCCACCGCATCGAGCCGGGCCAGCGTCGCGGGCGGCCGGTGCGCTGGCGCCGTCATGACCGCATGGTCGAGCGCCCGGTCGCAGCCCTGCCGGCATGGCGCACGCGACGGCGCCAGGCGCCGGGCGACCTCGACCACGAGCTTGCGCGCATTCGCGGCATTGGCGTGCAGCACCGCGAGCACCTGCGCGACGTCGACCGCCGCCTGCTCGCCGCGCCAGGCGTCGTAGTCGGTCACCATCGCGACGGTGAGGTAGCAAAGCTCCGCCTCGCGGGCGAGCGCGGCCTCGGGCATGTTGGTCATGCCGATCACGTCGAGGCCGGCGGCGCGGTAGAGCCGCGATTCGGCGCGCGTCGAGAATTGCGGCCCCTCCATCGCGAGATAGGTGCCGCCGCGGCGGTGGTCGATGCCGGCGGCCTGCGCCGCCGCCTCGACGACATCGGCGAGGCGCGCGCAGGTCGGATCGGCGAAGGCGACATGCGCGACGACGCCGTCGCCGAAAAAGCTCTTGGCGCGAGCCCGGGTGCGGTCGACGAACTGGTCGACGAGGACGAAGGTGCCCGGCGGCAGCTCCTCGCGGAACGAGCCGCAGGCCGAGATCGACAGGATGTCGGTGCAGCCCGCGCGTTTCAGCGCGTCGATGTTGGCGCGGTAGTTGATCTCGGCGGGGCTCAGCCGGTGGCCGCGGCCATGGCGCGGCAGGAACACCAGCTCGATGTCGCCCAGACGGCCGAAGAGCAGCTCGTCGGACGGCTCGCCCCACGGCGTCGCGACCGGACGCCATTGCGCGTCGATGAGTTCCGCGAGCTGATAGAGGCCGCTGCCGCCGAGGATGCCGAGCTTCATCCCGCCAGCCTTATCGGGGACGGCGGGCAACGAAAAGGGCCGCTTCCCGGCGGGAAGCGGCCCTTGTCTCCGAGCGGGCGTGTGGAGGCTATTCGATGCCGCGCGCGCCCGAGCCCTTCAGGTCCGCCCACACCTTGCGATAGGTGAGATAGGACAGGATGGTCAGGATGAAGAGGAAGATCATCACGGCGGCACCGGTGCGCTTGCGCGCCTCCGCCTTGGGCTCCGCCGCCCAGTCGAGGAACGCCGTCACGTCGCGCGACATCTGCTCGACCGTCGGCTCGGGCTGCCCTTCGGCATAGGTCACCTGGCCGGCCGCGGCGATCGGCGGCGGCATCGCGATGTTGAGGTTGGCGAAATAGGGGTTGAAGTACAGCCCCTCGGGAACCTCGTGCCCTGCCGGCGCGTCGGTGTAGCCGACGAGCAGCGAATGGAGATAGTCCTTGCCGCCCTCGCGCGCCTTGGTGATCAGCGAGAGGTCGGGCGGCAGCGCATTGTTGTTCGCCGCGCGCGCCGCCACCTCGTTGGGGTAGGGGCTCGGGAAATAGTCGGACGGTACCGCCGGACGCGTCGACGCCTCGCCGGTGTCGTCGAGCGACGCGACCTCGTAGGTCTTGGCGATCGCCTTCACCTCGGGCTCCGAGAAGCCGATGTCGGCGAGGTTGCGGAACGCGATACGCTCGATGCCATGGCAGGCCGCGCAGACTTCCTTGTAGACCTGGAAGCCGCGCTGCAGCTGCGCGCGATCGAAGGTGCCGGTGATGCCGAGGCCCAGGATGCCATCCTGTTCCCACTGGATCTTCTGCGGATGCTTGCGCAGCGCATACGACGGATCCACGACCACCGCCTCGCGCGGGGTGAACGCCGCCCAGGCCAGGGCGACGACGAAGACCAGGCCGGCGAAGAAGCCGATCAGACGAACCATGTATGCCCCCTATTCCGCCGGGTTCGGCCCGACGAGCGCGCTCGCCGGCTGGCTGACACCGATCGGTCCACCGTCATAATCCTGCTTCGTCAGCACCGCCTCGCTGATCGAGTTCGGCAGCGGCAGCGGTCGCTCGAACATGGCGATCAGCGGCAGGATGATGAGGAAATGCGCGAAGTAATAAGCCGAAGCGATCTGGCTGATCCGGACATAGGGCTCCTCGGCCGGCGCACCGCCGCAGATTCCGAGCACGACGATGCAGGGGATGAGCCCGAACCAGAAGAACTTCTTCATCACCGGCCGGTAGTTCGACGACCGCACCGGCGAATTGTCGAGCCACGGCAGGAAGAACAGCAGCAGGATCGCCGCGAACATCGCCATGACGCCCCAGAGCTTCGCCGGGATGAACAGGAAGTCGACGGTGAAGGCGCGCAGGATCGCGTAGAACGGCCAGAAATACCATTCGGGAACGATGTGCGACGGCGTCGAGAGCGGGTTCGCCGGGATGTAGTTGTCGGCATGGCCGAGCGCGTTGGGCAGGAAGAAGGCGACGCCGCAGAAGAACAGCAGGTAGACGCAGAGTCCGAAGCCGTCCTTCGCGGTGAAATAGGGGTGGAACGGGATCGTGTCCTGCGGCCCCTTCACCTCGACGCCCGTGGGGTTCGACGAGCCCGGGATATGCAGCGACCAGATCTTCAGGATCACCACGCCGGCGATGATGAACGGCAGCAGATAGTGGAGCGAGAAGAAGCGGTTGAGCGTCGCGTTGTCGACCGCGAAGCCGCCGAGCAGCCACGACACGATCGTCGGGCCGACCACCGGGAGCGCCGAGAACAGGTTGGTGATGACGGTGGCGCCCCAGAAGCTCATCTGGCCCCACGGCAGCACATAGCCCATGAACGCGGTCGCCATCATCAGCAGGAAGATGACGAGGCCGAGCATCCACACCACCTCGCGCGGCGGCTTGTACGATCCGTAATAGAGGCCGCGGAAGATGTGGATGTAGACGACGATGAAGAAGAAGCTCGCGCCGTTGGCGTGGAGATAGCGCATCATCCAGCCGCCGTTGACGTTGCGCATGATGTGCTCGACCGAATCGAACGCCACCTGGGTGTTCGCGCCATAGTGCATGGCGAGGACGATGCCGGTGATGATCTGCACGACCAGCGCGAAACCCGACAACACGCCGAAATTCCAGGCGTAGTTGAGGTTGCGCGGTACCGGATAGCCGCCGCCCACCGCGTTGTAGACGAACCGCGGCAACGGCAGCCGCGAGTCGAGATACTTCATCAGCGGATGGGTCGGCTCGTAATGCTTGGCCCAGGGAAAGCTCATGGCGTTATCCGATCTGCACGAGCGTGTCTGACTTGAACGAATATTCCGGCACCTCGAGGTTGGTCGGCGCCGGACCTTTGCGGATGCGCGCCGCCGTGTCGTAGTGCGACCCGTGGCACGGGCAGAAATAGCCGGCATAGTCGCCGCGGACCTCGCCCTCGGCAGCGCCGAGCGGCACGCAGCCGAGGTGGGTGCAGACGCCGATCGTCACCAGCCAGTTCTGCTTGCCTTCCTTGGTGCGCTCGGCGAGCGTCTGGGGATCGCGCAGCTCCGAAACCGGCGTGGCGTTCGCCGCCTGGATCTCGGCCGGGGTCAGGTTGCGAATGAACACCGGCTTGCCGCGCCAGCTGACCTTGATCGCCTGGCCGACCTGCACCGCGGCCAGATCGACCTCGATCGACGCCAGCGCCAGCACGTCCGCCGACGGGTTCATCTGATCGACGAGCGACCAGCCCGCCACCGCGGCGCCTGCGGCCGCAAAGGCGCCGGTCGCCACGTAGATGAAGTCGCGGCGGCGAACGCCGTCCTCGCCGACCGATTCCTCAACTATCGCCATCGTTTCGTCCCTGACTGTATCCGCGGCCGCTTACGCCACCGCAGTGCCCCCTTTGCGGAAGTCGTGCGCCTGATAGCCGCCCGCACGCGCAAAGGGCAATGGGCATTTTAGACGCAATGTGACGGCTCCGTTCAGGCCGGGGCCTTCTCGCGCCGCACCGGCGCCGGATTGGTGAAGGTCATCGTGCCGTCATCGACGCGTCCGTAGCGCAGCGTGACGAGGTCGAGCGCGTAATTCTGGTACAGCTTCCACGGCTTGGTCCTGCCCTGCCGCGGCAGCACGTCGGCGGCGCGCTGGACATAGCCCGACGAGAAGTCGAGGAACGGCTCCTCCTCGACATTCGGGTCGCGATGCGGCGTGGCGATGCTCGTGCCGGTGTCGCGCATGTGGTTAAGCAGGCGGCAGACATATTCGCAGGTGAGATCGGCCTTCAGCGTCCACGACGCGTTGGTATAGCCGAACGACGACGCCAGGTTGGGCACGTCGCTGTACATCATGCCCTTGTAGCTCATCGTCTTCGACACGTTGACGGGCGCGCCGTCGACGCTGAACGCGACGCCGCTCAGCAGCTGGAGCTTCAGCCCGGTCGCGGTGACGATGATGTCGGCGGGCAGCGTTGCGCCCGACTTCAGCCGAATCCCGTCGGCGACGAAGGCATCGATCTGGTCGGTGACCACCGAGGCGGCGCCCGACCGGATCGAATCGAACAGGTCGGCGTCGGGGACGAGGCAGAGCCGTTGGTCCCACGGATTGTAGCGCGGGGTGAAATGCGTTGCGACGTCATAGTCGGGGCCGAGCTGTTCGCGCACCATCGCGATCAGCCGCGCCTTGGTCTTGTCGGGCCGCTTGCGCGCCAGGTTGAAGAAGAACATGCCGAACAGCACGTTCTTCCACCGCACCAGCCGATAGGCGAGCATCGCCGGCAGCCGGGCGCGCAGCCAGTTGGCGATGCCGTCCTCGGCGGGGCGCGACACGACATAGGTCGGCGACCGCTGAAGCATGGTGACGTGCGCGGCGTCCTTCGCCATCTCGGGCACCAGCGTCACCGCGGTGGCGCCGCTGCCGATCACCACGACGCGCTTGCCGGCATAGTCGAGATCGGTCGGCCAGAATTGCGGATGGACGATACGCCCCTCGAACGCCGCCTCGCCCGGCCATTCGGGCCGATGCCCCTCGGCATAGTCGTAATAGCCGCTGCACATGAACAGGAAGCGGCAGGTGAAGGTCGCCGGCGTCCGGTCGGGGCCGACCTCGGCCTCCACGGTCCAGCGCGCCTCGGACGACGACCAGGCGGCGCGCGTGACGTGGTGGTTGAAGCGGATGTGCCGGTCGATGCCGTGCTCGCGCGCGGTCTCGCGGACATAGTTGAGGATCGAAGGTCCGTCGGCGATCGCCTTGGCCTCGCGCCACGGCCGGAAGGCGTAGCCGAGCGTGTACATGTCCGAGTCCGAGCGGATGCCCGGATAGCGGAACAGGTCCCAGGTGCCGCCGATGTCGGCGCGGCCCTCGAGGATCGCATAGCTGCGATCGGGGCAGTTCTGCTGAAGGTGATAGCCCGCGCCGATGCCGGAGATCCCGGCCCCCACCACCAGCACGTCGAAATCATGGTTCGTCATGCCGCGCAGTCTCTCATACCTACGGCTGGCTCGCGACCTCCCCAAAGGGAGGTTAAATGAGGACGACCATCGATTCGCCGTCGCGGCGCGATCAGGAGCAGCGCATGGCGCCGGTGATTTCGATACAGGGCCTGACCAAGATCTATGCGAGCGGCTTCGTGGCGCTCAAGGGCGTCGACCTCGACATCCGGCGCGGCGAGATCTTCGCGCTGCTCGGGCCGAACGGCGCCGGCAAGACGACGCTGATCTCGATCGTCTGCGGCATCGTCACCGCGTCGTCGGGCACCGTCAGCGCCGACGGACACGACGTGGTGCGCGACTATCGCGCCGCACGCAGCAAGATCGGCCTGGTGCCGCAGGAGCTGACCACCGACGCCTTCGAGAGCGTCTGGGCGACGGTGAGCTTCAGCCGCGGGCTGTTCGGCAAGCCGCGCGACGATGCCTTTCTCGAAAAGCTGCTGCGCGACCTGTCGCTGTGGGACAAGCGCAAGTCGCGCATCCTCGAACTGTCGGGCGGCATGAAGCGCCGCGTGATGATCGCCAAGGCGCTGAGCCACGAACCCAAGATCCTGTTCCTCGACGAGCCGACCGCCGGCGTCGACGTCGAGCTGCGCCGCGACATGTGGAACCTCGTGCTCGGGCTTCGCGACCGTGGCGTCACGATCATCCTGACGACGCATTATATCGAGGAGGCCGAGGAGATGGCCGACCGCGTCGGCGTCATCTCGAGGGGCGAGCTGATCGTCGTCGAGGAGAAGACCGAGCTGATGAAGAAGCTCGGCCGCAAGGAGCTGACGCTCAACCTTGCCGAGCCGCTCGCCGCCGTCCCGTCCGCGCTCGCCGACTGGGCGCTGACGCTCGCCGCCGACGGCTACGAGTTGCGCTATGCGTTCGACGCCAATGCCGAGCGCACCGGCGTGCCGTCGCTGCTGCGCCGGATGAGCGACCTCGGCATCGGCTTTCGCGATCTGCACACCAGCCAGAGTTCGCTCGAGGATATTTTCGTCGGGCTGGTCAGCCAGAAGAAGGACGCCGCCTGATGGGCTTCAATCGACGCGGCGTCTGGGCGATCTACCGCTTCGAGCTGGCGCGCTTCGGCCGCACCTTCCTGACCAGCCTCATCACGCCGGCGATTACCACCTCGCTCTATTTCATCGTGTTCGGCGCGGCGATCGGTTCGCGGATGACCGAAATCGGCGGCGTACCCTATGGCGCGTTCATCGTGCCGGGGCTGATGCTGCTGTCGATGCTCACCGAGAGCATCTCCAACGCCTCGTTCGGCATCTACATGCCCAAATGGTCGGGGACGATCTACGAGCTGCTGTCGGCGCCGCTGTCGCCGTTCGAGACCGTCGTCGCCTATGTCGGCGCGGCCGCCACCAAGTCGGTGCTGATCGCTATGGTGATCCTCGCCACCGCGCATCTGTTCATCGACATCGACATCGTCCACCCGGTCTGGATGGTGGCGCTCCTCCTGCTGTTCGCGATCACCTTCTGCCTGTTCGGCTTCGTCATCGGCATCTGGGCGAAGAGCTTCGAACAGCTGCAGGTCATTCCGCTGCTCATCGTGACGCCGCTCACCTTCCTCGGCGGCGTCTTCTATTCGATCGACATGCTGCCGGGCGTCTGGCGGACGGTGACGCTGTTCAACCCGGTCGTCTATCTGATCAGCGGTTTCCGCTGGAGCTTCTACGGCACCGGCGACGTCGCGATCGAACTGAGCCTCGCGATGACCTTCGGCTTCCTGGCGCTGTGCCTGGCCGCGGTCTGGGTGATCTTCCGCACCGGCTACAAGCTCAAGGCGTAACGCCGCCGCTCATCATCGCGGCCGTCGCCGCGATGACGGAAATGAGAACGTCATTCGTCGCTACATCTGTAGCATTTGTCGATACCAACGACATGCGACGACCGCACGGTCGTTTCGGTCGAGGTCCGAACGACGGCGTGCCCGCCGAGGCATAGAAGGTCGATGCGCGGCAGATCCGGGTGGATCAGGCGGCGCAAAGACCCTTGATTGCCCTCGGAGACGACCGATGATGAAAGCCCCCCTCCTTCTCGCCTTCGCGTGCGTCGCGATCACCAGTCAGGCCAATTGCCAGACGCTCCAGCCGCGCACCGCACGCGTGTCCTATGCCGACCTCGACCTTGCGAGCGCCGCCGGCCGCGCGACCTTCGAACGGCGCGTCGACGCCGCCGCCGATGCGGTCTGCGGGCGCAACGGCTATGCCGGGCTCGCCGAACTGCGCGCGGCGGCCGCCTGCCACAGCCGGGCGGTCGAAGGCGCGATGGGCCAGGTCATGACCGCCGGTGCCGGCACCGTGCAGTTCGCCGCGGTCGAAGTGAGCGCCGCGGAACGCTGATCCCCTCAGGCCTCCGATCCCGGCGCTTCGCGAAGACGGGCGGCTTCCCTCGGCCGCCCGTCTTCATCTTTGTGGGCATCGGGCGAAAGCATCGTCATCCCGACGAAGTCGGGATCTCCCATGCACTGGATGGATGGCGGCCTGGCCTGAGTTCCTGATTTTCGCCGGGGTGACGAACCGAACGTCCGCCTTACCGCCCCACCATCGTGCGCGCGTTGGCGAGATAGGTGCGCCCGATCCGCAGCGACCGGCCGTCGGCGAGCTCGGCGGTCCAGGCGCCGAAGCCGTCGTGCTTCAGCCCGGCGATGCGGTCGCGGCGGGCGATCGTCGAGCGGTGCAGGCGGATGAACTGCGCCGGATCGAGCCGGCGCTCGAGCTCGGTGATCGTCTGGTGGAGCAGGTAGGAACGCGCGCCGACGTGCAGCCGCATATAGTCGCGCTCGGCCTCGATCAGGTCGATGTCCGAGGCCGGGACGCGGACGATCTCGGCGCGGTGCGGCACCCAGAATTCGGTGGTCCACTGCGACGCGGCCGGCCGCGCTCCGCCCCCCTCGCCGAGCTGCGCGCGAACGCGCGCCACGGCACGTTCGAGCCGTTCGGGCGCGACCGGCTTGAGCAGATAGTCGACCGCGGCGACGTCGAACGCCGCGACAGCGAAGCGGTCGAAGGCGGTGACGAAGATGATCGCCGGCTTGTGCGCCTGCGCCTCGAGCGCCTGCGCGACCCCGATGCCGTCGAGCCCCGGCATGGCGATGTCGAGCAGCAGCAGCTCGGGCTCGAGCGCCTCGACCATGCGCAGCGCCGCCTGCCCGTCGGTCGCGGTGCCGACGAGCTGCAGCCCGGCGACGCGCGCGCACAGGATCTGCAGCCGCTCGACGGCCAGCGGCTCGTCGTCGACGAGCAGCGTTCGCAGCGGCCTAGTCGCGGTCATCGAACTTCAGCGGCATCGTCAGCACCACGCGCCACCCCCCTCCCTTGCGAGGCCCCGCATCGCACTGCGCCGCCCGTCCGAACCGCGCCTCGAGCCGGTCGCAGACGTTGCGCAGCCCGACGCCGTGACCGGGCTCCAGCGGGCCGTCGCCGGTGCCGTCGTCCTCGACGACGATCCGCATCCGCCCGTCGAGCGCGCGGACATGCAGCGCGATCGTGACCTGTCCCGTACTGCGCGACACGCCATATTTGATCGCGTTCTCGATCAGCGGCTGCAGGATCAGCCCGGGGATGCGCGCATTCTCCAGCTCGGGCGGCACGTCGATGTCGACGTTGAGCCGCCTGGGGAAGCGCACGCGCTCGATATCGAGATACAGCCGCTGCAACCTGATCTCGTCGGCGAGGCTCACGTCGTGCGTCGGATCGGCGGTGAGGCTGGTCCGGAAGAAGGTCGACAGGTTCATGATCATCTTCTCCGCCTCCTCCTCGCGGCGCGCCATCACCAGCGACGACAATGCGTTGAGCGTATTGAACAGAAAGTGCGGATTGACCTGGTAGCGCAGCGCGCGAAGCTCGGCTGTCTGCGCGTCGCTGCGATACTGCGCGGCGCTGCGTTCGGCGAACTGCACCTTGGCGGCATAGGACAGCGCCACGTAGAGCACCGCCCAGGCGACGATGAAGAAATACCAGCCCGACGCCGCCCACAGGATCATCGAGAGCGGGTTGCGCTCCTTCATCGGCTTGTCGGCCAGCTCGACGAGCACCGATTCGGTCGGGGCGATGACGTAGAAGGCGGCATGGTTGATCGCCGCATAGGCGATGGTGATCGGGATCGACGCCAGGAAGGCGGTGCCGAGCAGAAAGCGCGTCGAGCCGCGGTCGGCGCGGCGCAGGATCAGGCACAGGATGACGCTGAGCCCCATGCCGGCGACGCTGACGATCGCGCGGCGTTCCATCATCCACAGCTGGTCGGGCATGTGACCGAACCAGTTCTTCAGGCTGTTCATGATGAAATAGAACAGCCAGAAGCCGACGATCGACAGCGCGGCGACGCGCCAGCTGACGCGGACGGCATCTACGGAACCCGGAGCTGAGGTCGAACTGGCCATGCGCCGTCATAACGCGACGATTGCCGCAATACGTCAACGCCCGCGGCCGCCTGTCGAAGGCGGACGACCGTTGGTCGAAGGCGGCGGGGGATAGGGCCGCGCAGCGCCGGCTTCGCACCGGCGCGCCGCCGGTCTAAGGAGCGGACCGTACAGAGAAGGGACGCCCGCGATGCCGTTCACCCGCAAGATCCTGCTGCTCGGCTCGGGCGAGCTCGGCAAGGAGTTCACCATCTCCGCCAAGCGGCTCGGCGCCTATGTCGTCGCCTGCGACAGCTATGCCGGCGCGCCGGCGATGCAGGTCGCCGACGAATCGGAGGTGTTCCCGATGCTCGACGCCGACCGGCTGCGCGCCGCGATCGCCCGCCACGCCCCCGACCTGGTCGTCCCCGAGGTCGAGGCGATCCGCACCGAGGTGCTGCGCGACGTCGAGGCGGAGGGGGTCACCGTCGTCCCGTCGGCTCGGGCCACCTACATGACGATGAACCGCGACCGCATCCGCGAGCTGGCGGCGGTCGAGCTGGGCCTGCGCACGTCGCGGTACCGCTACGCCGAAAGCCTCGACGAGGTGCTGGCGGCGGCCGAACACAGCGGCCTGCCCTGCGTCATCAAGCCGGTGATGTCGTCGTCGGGCAAGGGCCAGTCGACGGTGCGCGACGCCGCCGAGCTGCCCGCCGCCTGGGATTATGCCGTCGCCAACATGCGCGGCGACCGGCGCCGGGTGATCGTCGAGGAGTTCGTCGCCTTCGACTATGAGATCACGCTGCTGACGGTCCGCACGCGCGACGGCGTGCTGTTCTGCGCGCCGATCGGCCACCGGCAGGAGCGCGGCGACTATCAGGAATCGTGGCAGCCGGCGGCGATGTCGGCGGCAGCGCTCGCGGCGGCGCAGGACATGGCGCGCAAGGTGGTCGACGACCTCGGCGGCTATGGTCTCTACGGCGTCGAGTTCTTCGTCGCGGGCGACGAGGTGATCTTCTCCGAACTGTCGCCGCGCCCGCACGACACCGGCATGGTGACGCTCATCTCGCAGAATCTGAGCGAGTTCGACCTGCACGCGCGGGCCGTCATGGGGTTGCCGATTCGGGCGATCGACCTGCGCGGCCCATCGGCGTCGGCGGTCGTGCTCGCCGATCGCGACTCGGCGGATTTCGGCTTCGAGGGCATTGCCGAGGCGCTGGCGACGCCGGGCGGCGAGGTCGACGTGCGGATTTTCGGCAAGCCGACGACGCGGCCCTACCGCCGGATGGCGGTGGCGCTGGCCACCGCCGCCTCCACCGACGAGGCCCGAAGGCTCGCGGCGGAAGCGGCGGCGAAGGTTCGCATCAGCTACCGCGACTAACGGCAGCTGACCTTGTTGCGGTCGAGCGCGCGGCCGCCGACGCCGCCGGCGACGGCGCCGATGATCGTTCCCAGCGTCTTCGATCCGCCCGGCGCGAGCACGTTGCCGAGCGCGCCGCCGGCAAGGCCGCCGATGATCAGCCCGGTGGTGCCGTCGCTGCGGCGGCAATAATATTGGCCGTTCTGGCCGCGATAGATGCGGTCGTTGTAGGCAAGCTGGCGCGGCTGATAGTAGCTGGCGTCGCGATAATAGCGGTCGGCGTAATAATTGCCGTACTGCGGATCGGGACGATTGTAGTCGTAGCTGCGGTAGCTACGCCAGTCGCGCTGCGCCTGCCGGTAATCGCGCCGATCGTCGCGGACGTCGCGGCGCATCTCCTTGCGCGCCTCCTTGACGTCGCGGCGATAGTCCTTGCGCGCCTCCTTGACGTCCTTGCGATACTCGCGGCGGTCGTCCCTGTCGTAGGCGAGCGCCGCGCCCGGCACGGTGGCGAGCATGCTCGCCGCAATCAACGCTGTCGTGATCTTACGCATCTTGAGCCTCCACATCCGGCTGTCGGACAATGGGGGTGATACGCCCGAGGCGATGAACGGTGCCCGAACGCCTCGACGACGCCGTTTCCGCTCGCTACCACCGCCGCATGCGCCTCGCGCTCTTCCAGCCCGACCAGCCGGGCAACGTTGGCACGCTGGTCCGCCTCGGTGCCTGCCTCGCCGTGCCGGTCGACGTCATCGAGCCGTGCGGCTTCCCCTTCTCGCTGCACGCGCTCCGGCGCGCCGGGCTCGACTATGCCGACCATGCCGAGATCGTGCCGCATGCCGACTGGGCGGCGTTCCGCGCCGTACGCCCGCAGCGGCTGGTGCTGCTGACGACGAAGGCCAGCCTTGCGCACACCGACGCGACCTTTCACGCTGACGACATCCTGATCGTCGGACAGGAAAGCGCCGGCGCCCCCGATCATGTCCATGCCGCCGCCGACCTGCGCGTTCGTATTCCGCTCGCACCGGGATTGCGTTCGCTCAATGTCGCGATCGCCGCGGCGATGGTATTGGGCGAGGCACTCCGGCAGACCGAAAGCTATCCTGCATGACCTACACGCTCGACGACCAGCAGACCCGCGCGCAGCAATGGTACCGCGAGCTGCGCGATGCGATCTGCGCCGAATTCGAGACGATCGAGCGCGAGGCCGGCTCCGACGCCGGCTTCGTGCGCAAGAGCTGGGAGCGCGAGGATCATGGCGGGCTGCCTGGCGGCGGCGGCGTGATGTCGGTGATGAAGGGCAAGGTCTTCGAGAAGGTCGGAGTCAACATCTCGACCGTGCACGGCGAGTTCGCGCCCGATTTCGCCAGGTCGATCAACGGCGCCGAGGAGGATCCGCGCTTCTTCGCCACCGGCATCAGCCTCGTCGCGCACATGGCGAACCCGCATGTGCCGGCGGTACATATGAACACGCGCTTCCTCGTCACCACCAAGCGCTGGTTCGGCGGCGGCGCCGACCTCAACCCGGCGATCCCGCGCGACGAGGACACCGCCGATTTCCACGCGGCGTTCAAGGCGGCGTGCGACCGCCATGCCCCCGATTACTGGCAGCGCTTCTCCGAATGGTGCGAGGAATATTTCTACATCAAGCACCGCGGCGTGAACCGCGGCGTCGGCGGCATCTTCTCCGACCATCTCGATTCGGGCGACTGGGAGGCCGATTTCGCCTTCAGTCAGGACATCGGCCGCACCTTCCTCGGCATCTACCCGCAGCTGGTGCGGCGGCGGATGGCCGAGCCGTGGACCGAGGCCGACCGCGACCGCCAGCTCCGCTACCGCGGCCTCTATGCCGAGTTCAATCTCGTCCACGACCGCGGGACGTTGTTCGGGCTGAAGACCGGCGGCAATATCGAGGCGATCCTGATGAGCCTGCCGCCGCTGGCGAAGTGGGACTAGGCTTCAAGCCCTCTCCCCGGCGGGGAGAGGGTTGGGTGCGGGGGCGAGCGTAGCGAGCTGCCGGCGTTGCGCCCCTCACCCCGCTCGCCTACGGCGAGTCGCCCTCTACCCGGCGGGGAGAGGGGCTTCTACCTCGCAAATGAAAAGGGCCGCCCCGAAGGACGGCCCTTTCGATCGCGTGGTCGACGGCGGCTTAGGCCGCTTCGTCCATGCCGACGTCGTTGTTCTCGGCCGGGCCCGAATCCTGGCCCTTGGCCGAGGTGTCGCGGTCGACGAACTCGATGACCGCCATCGGCGCGGCGTCGGAGGCGCGGAAGCCGGCCTTCATGACGCGGACATAGCCGCCGGTGCGGTCGGCGTAACGCGTCGCCAGCACGTCGAACAGCTTGACCAGCTGCGCGTCGTCCTCGAGCCGGGCGTAGGCGAGACGACGGTTCGACAGGCCGCCCTTCTTGGCCAGCGTCACCAGCTTCTCGACGTAGGGGCGGAGCTCCTTCGCCTTGGGCAGCGTCGTCGAGATCTGCTCGTGCTTGATCAGCGCCGCCGCCATGTTCTTGAACATCGCGAGACGGTGGCTGGTGGTCCGGCCGAGCTTCCGGTGGGCGTTACGGTGACGCATGTCTTCTCTCCTGTTCGTCCGGGGGCCGTATCAGGTACCCGCGGCCACGCCCGGCAGGGGGCGCATCTTGCTGTATGAAGGACGGGCCTGCCTGCACCGTCCTGACGCTTACTCGTGACGTCGGTCGAGCCTCTGGCGCGGCAAAGCCGCACCGGCGGCTCGCCGGCCGCGCTGGCCGTCTCGGCGGTAGCTGACGAACGCCGCTGGCGTTCGCGGCGCTACCGCTCGGGCGGCTGGCGCTAGTATTCCTGCTCCAGCTTCTTCGCGAGATCCTCGATATTCTCCGGCGGCCAGCCGGGGATTTCCATGCCGAGGCGGAGGCCCATCGACGACAGGACTTCCTTGATCTCGTTGAGGCTCTTGCGGCCGAAGTTCGGCGTGCGGAGCATCTCGGCCTCGGTCTTCTGGACGAGGTCGCCGATGTAGATGATGTTGTCGTTCTTGAGGCAGTTGGCGCTGCGCACCGACAGCTCGAGCTCGTCGACCTTCTTCAGCAGGAAGCGGTTGATCTGCTGGCCCGACGAATCCTCGACCGTGGCGGCGCCGGCGGCGGCCATCTGCGGCGCGGCGGCCTGCTGCGGCTCGTCGAAGTTGACGAACAGCTGCAGCTGGTCCTGCAGGATGCGCGCGGCATAAGCGAGCGCGTCCTCGGGCGTCACGGTGCCGTCGGTCTCGATCGTCATGTTGAGCTTGTCGTAGTCAAGCTCCTGGCCGACGCGGGTGTTCTCGACCTTGTAGGCGACCTGGCGGACCGGCGAGTAGAGCGCGTCGACCGGGATCAGGCCGATCGGCGCGTCGACCGGGCGGTTGCCCGAGGCCGGGACGTAACCCTTGCCGGTATCGACGGTCAGTTCCATGTTGAGCGTCGCGCCCTCGTCGAGCGTGCAGATCACCAGCTCGGGGTTCAGCACCTCGATGTCGCCGGTGACGACGATCTGGCCGGCGGTGACCTCGCCCGGGCCCGACGCGGTCAGCTGCAGGCGCTTGGCGCCCTCGCCCTGGTAGCGCAGCGCGATCTGCTTCACGTTGAGGACGATGTCGGTGACGTCCTCGCGAACGCCCGAAAGCGACGAGAATTCATGCAGCACGCCGTCGATCTTGATCGCGGTGACCGCGGCGCCCTGGAGCGACGACAGCAGCACGCGACGCAGCGAGTTGCCGAGCGTCAGGCCGAAGCCCCGCTCGAGCGGCTCGGCCACGAAGGTCGCCTTGCGCTTGGCATCCGCGCCCGCTTTCACGTCGAGCTTGTTGGGCTTCTTCAGTTCCTGCCAGTTCTTTGCAATGGCTGCCATGTTTCACCCTTGGCTTGCGGGCGCGGCCGGTACCTGGCGCTGCCCGTATGAATAGTCGATCACCCGTCGTCGAAGCGCCGGCCGTCGCCGGCGCCCCGCGCCGCGTCAGACGCGGCGACGCTTCGGCGGGCGCACGCCGTTGTGCGGGATCGGCGTCACGTCGCGGATCGCGGTGATCTGGAAGCCGACGGCCTGCAGCGCGCGGAGCGCCGACTCGCGGCCCGAACCCGGACCGCGCACCTCGACCTCGAGCGTCCGCACGCCATGTTCGGCGGCCTTCTTGCCCGCGTCCTCGGCGGCGACCTGCGCGGCATAGGGCGTCGACTTGCGGCTGCCCTTGAAGCCCATGGTGCCCGCCGACGACCAGGCAATCGCGTTGCCCTGCGCGTCGGTGATAGTGATCATCGTGTTGTTGAACGACGCATTCACGTGGGCGACGCCCGACGTGATGTTCTTGCGCTCGCGGCGCTTAATGCGGCCCGGTTCGCGTGCCATGTTTCCAGTCCCTTACCTGAATCTCGAAAGGCGGGCCGCCGGCGCTGCGCCGCGGCCCAGCGCATTACTTCTTCTTGCCGGCGATCGGCTTGGCCTTGCCCTTGCGGGTGCGCGCATTGGTATGCGTGCGCTGACCGCGGACCGGCAGGCCGCGACGGTGGCGAAGGCCACGATAGCAGGCGAGGTCCATGAGCCGCTTGATGTTCATCGCGACGGTGCGGCGCAGATCGCCTTCGACCGTGTAGTCGCGGTCGATGATCTCGCGGATCTGGACGACTTCCTGGTCGGTCAGGTCCTGGACGCGGCGATCCGTCGGAAAGCCCATCTTCTGGACGATCTCGGTGGCCTTGGTACGGCCGATGCCGTGAATATAGGTAAGGGCGATCTCGACGCGCTTGTTGGTCGGGATGTTGACGCCCGCGATACGTGCCACAAATATTCTCCTGCTCCACAGGGCGGCGTGGGCCCGCGCCCCATCTCAAAGCTTCGCACGAGCGCGCGCGATGGCGGGCCCGTGAAAGTTTCCCGTACGACGGAAAGCGGGGAGTTAGTGGCCGAAGCCGTCTGAGTCAAGCGCGAAAGGTCGCGTTTATCGGCTCGGCTCGGCGCGTTTCGCCGCATCGGGCGCGCCGCTCGTCAGCTTCGCGACCAGCCGGCCGAAGCCCTGCCCCATCACGCCGTCGACCGCCGGCGCCAGCTTCTCGGCGCCCTGGCGGATATAGCCGCCGACGACATAGGTCTGCGTGAGCTCGCTGCCGCCGCCCGCCGCCGGCTTGATGCTGTAGGTGAGCGACCCGGCGACGCCCTCGCCCTGCAGCGGCCCCAGCCCGCCCTGCGCGCGCAGCACCGCGCCGGGCTGGGCATAGACGATACGCATATGCTCGATGGCGCCGTCGCTGACCTTCTCGCACCAGCAGCCGCCGGGGCGCGCGTCGATCGTGATGTTGGCCGCATCGCCCGAGTAGCTGTGCGCGCCGTCCCACCAGGAGGCGATGTCGACGAGCGTGCGGTAGACGTCGGCGGGCGACGCCGCGACGGTGGCGGTTTCGGAAAGCGCGAAGCCCTGCGGCGACGCCGATACGACTTTCGCCGAGGCCGGCGCGGCCACGAGCGACAGGGCGATGACGAGCAGCCTCATCGATAGGATCCTCCCCGAACCACGCCAGCATGCGGGGCGCGGGCGGCGGCGTCAATCGCGGTCGAGGATCGCCTTCAGCGCCTCGTAGACCGACTCCATCGACGCCATGCCGTCGATGCGGCTGACCATGCCGCGCGCCTCGTAATAGGGCAGGATCGGCGCGGTCTTGGCGCGGTACTCGGCCATGCGCGTGCGCACCGTCTCGGCATTGTCGTCGGGGCGGCGCTTGAAGTCGCTGGCGCCGCAGACGTCGCAGACGCCGTCGACCTTGGGCAGCTTGAAGGTGTCGTGATAGCCGGCGCCGCAATTGCCGCAGGAGAAGCGGCCGACGATACGCTCGACGAGCGCCTGCTCGTCGACCTCGAGCTCGATGACGTGGTTGAGCTCGCGCCCGCGCTCGGCGAGCAGCCGGTCGAGCGCCTCGGCCTGCAGCTGGGTGCGCGGATAGCCGTCGAAGATGACGCCCCGCTCGGTGTCGGGCTGGTCGAGCCGCTCGCCGATCAGGTCGACCATGATGTCGTCCGACACCAGCTCGCCCGCCGCCAGCACCGACTTCACCTTCACGCCGACCGGCGTTTCGGCCTTGATCGCGGCGCGCAGCATGTCGCCGGTCGAAAGCTGGACCATACCGCGTTCCGCCTGGAGACGCTGCGCCTGGGTTCCCTTTCCGGCCCCGGGTGGGCCGAGGAGAATGATGTTCACCGGCGATTGCCCCGCAGCTTGGCCTTCTTGATCAGGCCTTCATATTGATGCGCCAGCAGATGGCTCTGGATCTGCGAGACGGTGTCCATCGTCACGTTGACGACGATCAGCAGCGAGGTACCGCCGAAGTAGAAGGGCACCGCCAGCTGCGAGATCAGCAGTTCGGGCAGCAGGCAGACGATCACCAGGTAGATGGCGCCGACCACGGTGATGCGCGTCAGCACGTAATCGAGATACTGCGCGGTGCGCTCGCCCGGCCGGATGCCCGGGATGAAGCCACCCTGCCGCTTGAGGTTGTCCGCCGTCTCCTCCGGGTTGAACACCACGGCGGTGTAGAAGAAGGCGAAGAAGATGATGCCGGCGGCATAGAGCGCCATGTAGAGCGGCGCGCCGTGCTGCAGCGCCGTCGTCACCGTGATCAGCCAGTCCGACTGCTGCGCGTTCTGCCCGGCGAACTGCGCGATCGTCAGCGGCATCAGCAGCAGCGACGAGGCGAAGATCGGCGGGATGACGCCCGAGGTGTTGAGCTTCAGCGGCAGGTGCGAGCTGTCGCCCTGCATGATGCGGTTGCCCGCCTGGCGCTTGGGATACTGGATCAGCAGGCGGCGCTGCGCGCGCTCCATGAAGCAGATGCCGGCGATGACGGCGAGCGCGACGACGAGGATCAGGATGATGGCGATGCCCGACAGCGCGCCGGTACGGCCCTGTTCGAACAGCCCGGCGAAGGCGCTCGGCAGCGCGGCGACGATGCCGGCCATGATGATCAGCGAGACGCCGTTGCCGATGCCGCGCGCGGTGATCTGCTCGCCGAGCCACATCAGGAACATCGTGCCGCCGACCAGCGTGATCACCGTGGTGATGCGGAAGAAGAAGCCGGGGTCGATGACCGCCGACGCACCCTGGCCCGAGCCCCAGCCCTCGAGGCCGACGGCGATGCCATAGCCCTGGACGGCGGCGAGGAAGACGGTGCCGATGCGGGTGTACTGGTTGATCTTCTTGCGGCCGCTCTCGCCTTCCTTCTTGAGCGCGGCGAGCGTCGGCGACAGCGAGGTCATCAGCTGAACGATGATCGACGCGGTGATGTAGGGCATCACGTTGAGCGCGATCACCGACATGCGCTCGAGCGCGCCGCCCGAGAACATGTTGACGAAGTCGAGGACGCCGCCCTGCGTCTGGGTGAACAGCTGCTCGAGCGCGATCGGGTCGATGCCCGGCAGCGGCACGAACGACATCAGGCGGAACACGATCAGCGCGCCGAGCGTGAACCACAGCCGCTTCTTGAGGTCGGTCGCCTTGGAGAAATTGGCGAAACTGAGATTAGCGGCCAGTTGTTCGGCTGCAGATGCCATGATCTATCCCACCCGAGGAGTATGGCTGCCTAGATAGGCGCGGGGCCGGCAAAGCGCCAACCCCGCATTCCCCTGTCTTAGGCGTCGGCCTTTTCGGCCAGCTCGGCCTTCGACGGCACGGTCGTCTCGACGCTGCCGCCGGCCTTCTCGACCGCCTCGCGCGCCGCCTTGCTGGCGCCCGCGACCTTCAGGTTGAGCTTCGCGGTGAGCGAGCCCTTGCCGAGGAGCCGGATGCCGGCGCGCGACTTGGTGACGACGCCGGCGGCGACGAGCGCCGCGGCATCGATCGTCGCGCCGGCGTCGAGCTTCTTCTCGTCGATCGCGCGCTGGAGCGTGCCGAGGTTCACCTCGGCATAATCCTTGCGGAAGATGTTGTTGAAGCCGCGCTTCGGCAGCCGCATGTGGAGCGGCATCTGGCCGCCTTCGAACCCGGCGATCGCCACGCCCGAACGGCTGGTCTGGCCCTTCTGGCCGCGGCCGGCGGTCTTGCCGACGCCCGAACCGATGCCGCGACCGACGCGAACGCGACCCTTGCGGGCGCCCTGGTTGTCGCGAATTTCATTGAGCTTCATTGGTCGTACTCGCTTTCGCTGCCCGCGCCGTCGGCGGGCTGGTTGCACGGCCCGCCCGACGGGCAGGCTGAAAAGAACGTCGAGGGCCTCAGCCCTCGACGCGCACCATGTGCTGCACCTTGTTGATCATGCCGCGCACCGAGGGGCTGTCCTCGAGCTCGACCGTCTTGTGCATCTTGTTGAGACCCAGGCCGACGAGCGTCGCGCGCTGGTCCTTGGTCCGGCGGATCGGCGAACCGGTCTGCGTGAGCTTGATCTTGGCCATTTTCCTGGTCCTTACGCCGTAGCCGCTTCGGCCTCGGCGTCGATCGCGGCAGCGCCGCGAACGTCGCCACGACGGCCGATGAGGTCAGCGATCTTCTTGCCCCGGCGCTGGGCGACCGACTTCGGGCTCACCTGCTCGCCGAGCGCCGCGAAGGTCGCACGGATCATGTTGTACGGATTGTTGGTGCCCACCGACTTGGTGACCACGTCGGCGACGCCGAGCGATTCGAACACCGCGCGCATCGGACCGCCGGCGATGATGCCGGTGCCCTGCGGAGCCGAGCGGACGTAGACCTTGCCGGCGCCGAAGTGGCCGAAGCCGTCATGGTGCAGCGTGCGGCCGTCGCGCAGCGGCACGCGGACCATGGCCTTCTTGGCCGCCGCGGTCGCCTTGGAGATCGCCTCGGGGACCTCGCGGGCCTTTCCGTGGCCGAAGCCGACGCGGCCCTTGCCGTCGCCGACGACGACGAGCGCCGCAAAGCCGAAGCGCTTGCCGCCCTTCACCGTCTTCGAGACGCGGTTGATGTGGACGAGCTTCTCGATCAGCTCGTCGCCACCGTCGCCGCCCTGCTGACGGTCGTCGCGACGGCCACGGCCGCCACGATTGTCGCCGGGACCGCGACCGCGGCCACCGCCGCCGCCAGGTCCGCCACGGCCACGACCGCCGCCCGGGCCACCACGGCCGCGACCTTCGGTCGGCGCCGCATCGGCGACGGGAGCGTCGGCCTGCTGCTGGATTTCATCAGCCATTTAAAACTCCAATCCGCCTTCGCGCGCGGCCTCGGCCAGCGCCTTGACGCGTCCATGGAACAGGAAGCCGCCGCGATCGAACACCACCGCAGTGACGCCCGCCGCCTTGGCCCGCTCCGCCAGACGCTTGCCGACTTCGCCCGCCGCGTCGCAGGTCGCGCCGGTCTTGCCGCGCACGTCCTTCTCCAGCGTCGAGGCGGCGGCCAGCGTACGGCCGCCCTCGTCGTCGATGATCTGCGCATAGATATGCTGCGACGAGCGATGCACCGACAGGCGCGGACGCGAGCCGGCACGGGCGCGAAGCGCGGTCCGGACGCGCCGGCGACGGCGTTCGAACAAAGAGAGGTTCTGTCCCATGACTACTTCTTCTTGCCTTCTTTGCGGAAGATGTACTCGCCGCGGTACTTGATGCCCTTGCCCTTGTAGGGCTCCGGCTTGCGCCAGCGGCGGATCTCCGCAGCCACCTGGCCGACCTTCTGCTTGTCGGACCCCGTGATGTGGACCGTCGTCGGGTCGGGCGTCGCGATCGTGATCCCTTCCGGGATCGCATAGTCGACGTCGTGGCTGTAGCCGAGCTGCAGGCGCAGGTTCTTGCCCTGTACCGCGGCGCGGTAGCCGACGCCGGTGATCTCGAGCGTCTTGGTGAAGCCGTCGGACACGCCGACGACCAGGTTCGACACCAGCGTGCGCTGCATGCCCCAGAAGGCGCGGGCGCGCTTGGTCTCGTTGGCCGGCATCACCGAGATGTTGCCGTCTTCGATCCCATAGCTGATGTCGTCGACGGTCGGCATCGACAGGGTTCCCTTGGGCCCCTTGACCGACAGCATGCCGCCCTCGATGGTGGCGGTGACGCCCGCCGGTACGGGGACCGGCTTCTTTCCGATGCGCGACATGGCTAGAACACCTGGCAGAGGACTTCGCCGCCCACGTTCTGCTCGCGCGCTTCCGCGTCGGACAGAACGCCCTTGGGCGTCGAGACGATGGTGATACCGAGGCCGTTGCGGACCCGCGGCAGCTCCTTGGAACCCGAGTAGACGCGGCGGCCCGGCTTCGAGACGCGCTGCACATACTGGATCGCCGGCTGACCTTCGAAATACTTCAGGTCGATGCGCAGCGCCGGGTGGGTGGCTTCGGCGTCTTCCGAATAGCCGCGGATGTAGCCCTCGCGCTGAAGCACGTCGAGCACACGGGCCCGCAGCTTCGACGCCGGGGTGAGAACGCTATCCTTGCGGGCCTGCTGGCCGTTGCGGATGCGGGTGAGCATATCGCCCAGGGGATCGGTCACAGACATCTGCGGCCTCCTACCAGCTCGACTTCGTCACGCCGGGAATCAGGCCCTTGTTGGCCAATTCGCGCAGCATGATCCGGCTCAAGCGGAACTTGCGGTAATAGGCGCGCGAGCGCCCGGTGAGTTCGCAGCGGTTGCGGATCCGCGTGGGATTCGCATTGCGCGGCAGCTCGGCCATCTTGAGGCGCGCGATCAGCCGCTCGCCCTCGTCGTTCGACTCGTCGTTGGCGACGGCCTTCAGCCGAGCGTATTTGCCGGCGAATTTCTTCGACAGCTTCTTGCGACGCTCGTTCTTGTTGATCGAACTCAGTTTCGCCATGGAAATTTCTTCTCCTTATGCCCGCCGGTTCCGCTTACGCGGCCTGCCGGGTCTCGGCCGTACGATCGGTGAACGGGAAGCCGAAGGCGCGCAGCAGTTCGCGCGCCTCGTCGTCCGTCCGGGCCGTGGTGGTGACGATGACGTCCATGCCGCGGACCTTGTCGATCCGGTCATAGTTGATCTCGGGGAACACGATCTGCTCCTTGAGACCCATTGCGTAGTTGCCGCGGCCGTCGAACGACTTCGGGTTCAGGCCGCGGAAGTCGCGAACGCGCGGCAGCGCGATCGTGATCAGGCGGTCGAGGAACTCGTACATCCGCTCGCGGCGCAGCGTGACCTTGCAGCCGATCGGCATGCCCTCGCGCAGCTTGAACTGCGCGATCGAGGTCTTCGCCTTGGTGATCACCGCCTTCTGGCCGGCGATCGCCGTCATCTCGAGTGCGGCGGCCTCGACGCGCTTCTTGTCCTGCGTCGCGTCGCCCACGCCCATGTTGATGACGATCTTCTCGATGCGAGGGATCTCCATCTCGTTCTTGTAGCCGAACTGCTCGACGAGCGCCTTGCGGACCTTGTCCTCATAGATGCTCTTCATGCGCGGCGTATATTTCGCATCAGCCATTGATCACCTCACCCGACCGCTTGGCGACACGCACCTTCTGGCCGTCCTCGATACGGAAACCGACGCGCGTCGGCTTGCCCGTCTTGGGGTCCTCGATCGCCACCTTGGAAATGTGGATCGGCGCCTCCGAGCGCTCGAGGCCACCCTGCGGGTTGGCCTGGCTCGGCTTCTTGTGGCGCGTCACGACGTTCACGCCGGAGACGACGACCTTCATGTCCTTGGGCAGCGAGCGCACGACTTCGCCGTGCTTGCCCTTGTCCTTGCCCGACAGGACGACGACACGGTCGCCCTTCTTGATCTTCGCGGCGCTCATTACAGCACCTCCGGCGCGAGGCTGATGATCTTCATGTGGTTCTTGGCGCGCAGCTCGCGCACCACCGGACCGAAGATGCGGGTGCCGATCGGCTCCTCGTTCTTGTTGATCAAGACCGCGGCGTTCGAATCGAAGCGGATCACCGATCCGTCGGTGCGACGGATTTCCTTCGCGGTGCGAACGACGACGGCACGATGCACGTCGCCCTTCTTCACGCGGCCCTTGGGCTGCGCTTCCTTCACCGAGACGACGATGATGTCGCCGACGCCGGCCACTCGACGCTTCGAGCCGCCGAGCACCTTGATGCACTGCACCCTTTTCGCGCCGCTGTTGTCAGCGACGTCGAGGTTCGTTTGCATCTGGATCATGGCTTAGCTTACCTTTTCCAGCACGCGCCACGTCTTGGTCTTCGACAGCGGGGCGCATTCCTCGATCCGCACGACGTCGCCGGCCTTGATGGCATCGGCTTCGTCATGCGCGTGATACTTCTTCGAGCGACGGATGATCTTGCCGTACAGCGGGTGCTTCACCCGGCGCTCGACGAGAACGGTGACCGTCTTCTCGGCCTTGTCGGACACGACCGTGCCCTGCAGGACGCGTTTCGGCATGTGTCCTCTCCTATGCCTGAGCCGAGCGCGAACGCTCGGTCTGCAGGGTCTGAATCTGCGCGATGGTGCGACGCACCTCGCGAACGCGCGACGGCTTGGAGAGCTGCCCCGTGGCGGCCTGGAAGCGCAGGTTGAACTGCTCCTTCTTCAGCTGCGAAAGCTGCTCGTTGAGCTGGTCGTCGCTCTGGGCGCGAAGATCGGCTGTCTTCATGTCGGTCACCCTTACTCGGCCGTCGGAACCGTCTCGCCGAGGCGGACGACGACTTTGGTCTTGATCGGCAGCTTGGCCGCGCCGCGCTCGAAAGCGACGGTCGCGATGTCGAGGGGAACGCCCTCGAGCTCGAACATGATGCGGCCCGGCTTGACGCGCGCCGCCCAATATTCGGGCGAGCCCTTGCCCGAGCCCATGCGGACCTCGGCGGGCTTCGACGACACCGGCACGTCCGGGAAGATGCGGATGTGCAGGCGGCCCTGACGCTTGATGTGACGCGTGATCGCGCGGCGAGCGGCCTCGATCTGGCGCGCGGTGATGCGCTCGGGCGCCATCGCCTTCAGGCCGATCGCGCCATAGGTCAGCTGCGTGCCGCCCTTCGCGTCGCCGTGGATGCGCCCCTTGTGCGCCTTGCGGAACTTCGTCCGTTTCGGTTGAAGCATTTTCTATCGCCTTCTGACAGGAATCGGTCCTCGATCAGGCGACGTGCTATGGTCGGAAGACCTTAGCGCGCCGGCCGGACCCCCGACGTCTGAGCTTCCATCATGAGCCGGTCCTGGGCCATCGGATCGTGGCCGAGGATCTCACCCTTGAAGATCCAAACCTTGACGCCGCACACACCGTAAGCGGTGTGCGCCTGTGCCTCGGCATAATCGATATGTGCGCGCAGCGTGTGCAGCGGCACCCGCCCCTCGCGGTACCATTCGGTCCGCGCGATCTCGGCGCCGCCGAGGCGGCCCGAGCAGGTGATGCGGATGCCCTCGGCGCCGAGACGCAGCGCCGACTGGACCGCACGCTTCATGGCGCGGCGGAACGCGATACGACGCTCGAGCTGATCGGCGACGCCCTGCGCGACGAGCTTGGAATCGATCTCCGGCTTGCGGATCTCGACGATGTTGAGCGACACCTCGCTCTTGGTCATCGCACCGATCTGCTTCTTCAGCTTCTCGATGTCGGCGCCCTTCTTGCCGATGATGACGCCCGGACGGGCGGCATAGATCGACACGCGGCACAGCTTGGCGGGACGCTCGATCACCACCTTGGAGATCGCGGCCTGCGGCAGCGCCTTCAGCACGAACTTGCGGATCTTGAGATCCTCGAGGAGCAGCCGGCCATATTCCTCGCGGCTGGCGAACCAGCGCGAGTCCCAGGTCCGGTTGATCTGCAGACGCAGACCAATGGGGTTGGTCTTCTGACCCATTATGCTTGCTCCTGCGCTTCGTCGTCGGCGGTCTCGCGCACCACGATGCGAAGACGGCTGAACGGCTTAACGATACGCGACGCCCGCCCGCGAGCCCGCGGGGTGAAGCGTTTCATCACGATCGACTTGCCGACGCTCGCCTCTTTAACGACCAGCGCGTCCACGTCCAGATTGTGATTGTTCTCGGCGTTGGCAATAGCCGACGCGAGAACCTTGCGCACGTCGATCGCCATCGCCTTCTTCGAGAAGGAGAGAATGCTCAGCGCGTCGCCAGCCTTCTTGCCGCGGATGAGACCCGCGACGAGATTGAGCTTGTACGGGGAGCCGCGAACGGTCGTCGCGACGGCCAGCGCCTCGCGATCGCCGACACGACGGGGATTTGCCGCCTTGCTCATGGCTTACCTCTTCGCCTTCTTGTCGGCGGCATGGCCGTGGTAGGTCCGGGTCGGCGCGAACTCGCCGAGCTTGTGACCGACCATCTCCTCATTGACGGAGACCGGGATGAATTTCTTGCCGTTGTAGACGTTGAACGTCAGGCCAACGAACTGCGGCAGGATCGTCGAGCGACGTGACCAGGTCTTGATCGGCGAGCGGTTGCTGCCTTCCTGTGCGGTCTCGGCCTTCTTCAGCAGGCTCAGTTCGACGAACGGGCCTTTCCAGACGGAGCGGGCCATCGCTTACCTCTTCTTCTTCGCGTGACGCGACCGGATGATCATCTTGTCGGTCGACTTGTTCTTGCGGGTCTTGGCGCCCTTGGTCGGCTTGCCCCACGGGGTGACCGGGTGACGGCCGCCCGAGGTCCGGCCTTCGCCACCGCCATGCGGGTGGTCGACCGGGTTCTTGGCGACGCCGCGGGTGAGCGGACGCTTGCCGAGCCAGCGGGTGCGACCCGCCTTGGCGAGATACTGGTTGGCGTTGTCGGGGTTCGACACCGCGCCCACCGTCGCCATGCAGTCCGACCGCACGTAACGCTGCTCGCCCGAGTTGAGGCGGATGATCACCATGCCGCGGTCACGACCGACGACCTGGATGAAGGTGCCCGCCGAGCGCGCCAGCTGGCCGCCCTTGCCGGGCTTCAGCTCGACGTTGTGCACGATGGTGCCGACCGGCATCTGGCCGATCTCCATCGCGTTGCCGGGCTTCACGTCGACCTTCTTGCCGGCGACGATGCTGTCACCGGGCGCCAGACGCTGCGGGGCGATGACGTAAGCGACCTCGCCGTCCTCATACTTCACCAGCGCGATGAACGCGGTGCGGTTGGGGTCGTACTCGAGCCGCTCGACGGTCGCGGGCATGTCCCACTTGCGCCGCTTGAAGTCGATGATGCGGTACCGCTGCTTGTGGCCGCCCGCGATGCCGCGCGCGGTGGCGTGGCCCATGTTGTTGCGGCCGCCGGTCTTGCGAAGACCTTCGGTAAGCTGCTTGACCGGTTTGCCCTTGTGGAGCGCCGAACGATCGACGAGCACGAGGCCGCGGCGGCCGGGGCTGGTCGGATTATATTGCTTCAATGCCATGTTTCGAGTCCTGCCCGCTTAGATGCCGGTGGTGACATCGATGGACGAGCCTTCGGCGAGCGTGATGATCGCCTTCTTCTCGTCCGAGCGCATGTAGGGCTTGCCCTTCCAGCGCTTCGTCTTGCCCTTCTGGACGAGCGTGTTCACGCCCAGAACCTTGACGCTGAACAGCGCCTCGACGGCCGCCTTGATCTGCGGCTTGGTCGCGTCGCTCGCCACCTTGAAGACGACCTGGTTGTGCTCGGAGAGCAGCGTCGCCTTCTCGGTGATGTGCGGGGTGCGCACCACGTCGTAATGCTTGAGCTCGACCGCGGCGGCCTCGCCCTTCTTGGGAGCCTTAGCCATTGAACCGCGCCTCCAGCTTCTCGATCGCCGAGCGGGTCAGCACCAGCGTGTCGTGGTTGAGGATGTCGTAGACGTTCGCGCCCACCACCGGCATCACGTCGACCTTGTGCAGGTTGGCGCAGGCCAGGCGGAAATTGGCGTCGACGCCCTCGCCGTCGATGAACAGGCTGTTGGCGATGCCGAGCTTGCCGAGACGCTCGATGAGCGACTTGGTCTTGGCTTCGCCGAGCGACAGGCTGTCCATGACGACCAGCTTGCCTTCGCGCGCCTTCACCGAGAGCGCGGTCTTCAGACCGAGCGACCGGATCTTCTTGTTGAGCGACTGCGCGAAGCTGCGGGCCCGCGGGCCGTGCGCCTTGCCGCCGCCGATGAACTGCGGCGCGGCGCGGTTACCGTGACGAGCGGTACCGCCGCCCTTCTGCTTGCCGAACTTCTTGCCGGTGCGTGCGACGTCCGAGCGCTCCTTGGCCGCACGCGCATAGCTGCGGCGGTTGGCGAGCTGCCAGTTGACGACACGGAACAGGATGTCCGTACGCGGCTCGAGCCCGAAGATCGCTTCGTTGAGCTCGATCGAGCCGGCCTTGCCGGCGTCGAGGGTCTTTACATCGACCTTCATGGCTTAACCTTCCTGGCCTTCGGTGGCCTCGGGAGCGGCCTCGACGGGCGCTTCCGTGGCCGGACTGGCCGACTGCGACTGAACGACGCCCGCGGGGTAGGGCACGCCGTCGTGGCGCGACAGCTTCACCGCGTCGCGAACGAGCAGCCAGGTCCCCTTGTGGCCGGGGACCGACCCCTTGACGAACAGCAGGCCGCGATCGGCATCGGTCTGCACGATCTGCAGATTCTGCTGCGTGCGCTGACGGTCGCCCATGTGGCCGGCCATCTTCTTGTTCTTGAACACCTTGCCCGGGTCCTGGCGCTGGCCGGTCGAACCGTGCGAGCGGTGCGAGACCGAGACGCCGTGGGTGGCGCGCAGACCGCCGAAGCCCCAGCGCTTCATCGCGCCCTGGAAGCCCTTGCCCTGCGTCTGGCCGGTGATGTCGACATATTGCCCGGCGACGAAATGGTCGGCCGACAGCGTCGCGCCGACGTCGACGAGCGCATCGTCCGCCACGCGGAATTCCGCCAGCCGCGCCTTGGGCTCCACCTCGGCCTTGCCGAAATGGCCGCGCTGCGGCTTCGAGACATTCTTCGCCTTCGCCGAACCGGCGCCGAGCTGCACGGCCACATAGCCGTCATTATCCGCGGTACGCTGGGCGATGACCTGGCAGTTCTCCAGCGAGAGGACCGTCACGGGAACGTGACGACCATCGTCCTGGAACAGGCGGGTCATGCCCATCTTCTTCGCGATCACGCCAGTGCGCATGATCTGGTTCCTTTCCTCAGAGGCCCCGTCGCCGTGGCTCGGGGGCGTGAACCGCAAGCGCCGAATTGCGCCTGCGGCCTATGTTTCTCCCGCGGGCCTAGGCCTGCAGCTTGATCTCGACGTCGACGCCGGCGGCCAGGTCGAGCTTCATCAGCGCGTCCACGGTCTGCGGCGTCGGCTGCACGATGTCGAGGAGACGCTTGTAGGTGCGCACCTCGAACTGCTCGCGCGACTTCTTGTCGACGTGCGGCGAGCGGTTCACCGTGAACTTCTCGATGCGCGTCGGCATCGGGATGGGACCGCGCACCATGGCGCCGGTCCGCTTCGCGGTGTCCGCGATCTCGCCGGTGGCCTGGTCGAGCACACGGTGGTCGAAGGCCTTCAGCCGGATGCGAATGTTCTGCGTTTCCATCTCAATACCGTCTTGCAATCAGAAAATGCGAAACCGCCCGGCCCCGAAGCAGCGCCCCGGGGCCGGGCGGCGATACGCTTACTTTACGATGTTCGCGACGACGCCCGAACCGACCGTGCGACCACCCTCGCGGATGGCGAAGCGCAGGCCCTGATCCATCGCGATCGGGGCAATCAGCTTCACCGTCAGCTCGATGTTGTCGCCCGGCATGACCATCTCGGTGCCCTCGGGCAGCTCGACGGTACCGGTGACGTCGGTCGTGCGGAAGTAGAACTGCGGACGATAGTTCGCGAAGAACGGCGTGTGACGGCCGCCCTCGTCCTTCGACAGGACATAGACGCTCGCCTTGAAGTCGGTGTGCGGCGTGATCGAGCCGGGCTTGCAGAGAACCTGCCCGCGCTCGACGTCCTCACGGCCGACGCCGCGGATCAGCGCGCCGATGTTGTCGCCGGCCTGGCCCGAGTCGAGCAGCTTGCGGAACATCTCGACGCCGGTGACGACCGTCTTGCGGGTGTCCTTGATGCCGACGATCTCGACTTCCTCGCCGACCTTGACCTGGCCGCTCTCGACACGGCCGGTGACGACGGTGCCACGACCCGAGATCGAGAACACGTCCTCGATCGGCATCAGGAACGGACGGTCGAGCGGACGCGCCGGCTGCGGGATGAACGTGTCGACCGCTTCCATCAGCTTGAGAACGGCGTTCTTGCCGATCTCGTCGTTGCTGCCGTCGAGCGCCTTGACCGCCGAGCCCTGGATGATCGGAATGTTGTCGCCATCGAAGTCGTACTTCGACAGGAGTTCGCGGATCTCCAGCTCGACGAGCTCGAGGATCTCGGGATCGTCGACGAGATCGACCTTGTTCATGAACACGACGAGCTGCGGCACGCCGACCTGGCGCGCGAGCAGGATGTGCTCGCGGGTCTGCGGCATCGGGCCGTCGGTCGCCGAGACGACGAGGATCGCGCCGTCCATCTGCGCGGCGCCGGTGATCATATTCTTCACATAATCGGCGTGGCCGGGGCAGTCGACGTGGGCGTAGTGGCGGTTGAGCGTCTCATACTCGACGTGAGCGGTCGAGATGGTGATGCCGCGGGCCTTTTCTTCCGGCGCCTTGTCGATCTGGTCGTAGGCGGTGAAGGTCGCGCCGCCGCTCTCGGCGAGCACCTTGGTGATCGCCGCGGTCAGCGAGGTCTTGCCATGGTCGACGTGACCGATGGTGCCGATGTTGCAGTGCGGCTTGTTCCGCTCGAATTTAGCTTTCGCCATTGTCTAGCCTCTTTGCGCGTTAGTTCATTGTACCCGCGGGAGCGGGGGCCTTAGCCGATCGCTCGACGTTATGCCAGCTTAGCCTTCACCTCTTCGGCGACGTTTGCCGGCACTTCCTCGTAGTGAGAGAATTGCATCGTGTACTGCGCCCGCCCCTGCGTCATCGAACGCAGCTGGTTGACGTAGCCGAACATGTTGGCCAGCGGCACGATCGCCTCGATGACCTGCGCGTTGCCGCGCGTGTCGGTGCCCTGGATCTGGCCACGACGCGAGTTCAGATCGCCGATGCAGTCGCCGATGAAGTCCTCGGGGGTCACCACCTCGACCTTCATCATCGGCTCGAGCAGCTTGATGCCAGCCTTTTCAGCGGCTTCGCGCATCGCGCCCCGGCCGGTGATCTCGAAGGCCAGCGCCGACGAGTCGACGTCATGGTAGGCGCCGTCATAGAGCGTGACGGTGAAATCGATGATCGGGAAGCCGATCAGCGCGCCCGACGCGGCGACCTCGCGAATGCCCTTCTCGACCGAAGGAATATATTCGCGCGGGATGTTGCCGCCCTTGACCTCGTCCTTGAAGACGATGCCGGTGCCGCGATCGCCGGGCTCGACGGTGAATTTCACGCGGCCGAACTGGCCGGTGCCGCCCGACTGCTTCTTGTGGGTGAAATCGATGTCGACCTTGCGGGCCAGCGACTCGCGATAGGCGACCTGCGGGGCACCGACGTTGGCCTCGACCTTGAACTCGCGACGCATGCGGTCGACGAGAATCTCGAGGTGGAGCTCGCCCATCCCCTTGATGATCGTCTGGCCCGATTCCATGTCCGAGGTCACGCGGAAGGACGGATCCTCCTGCGCCAGGCGGTTGAGCGCGATGCCCATCTTCTCCTGGTCGGCCTTGGTCTTCGGCTCGACGGCCACCTCGATGACGGGGTCCGGGAACTCCATCCGCTCGAGGATGATCGGCGCCGTCGGCGCGCACAGCGTGTCGCCCGTCGTCGTGTCCTTGAGGCCCACGAGCGCGACGATGTCGCCGGCGAAGGCTTCCTTGATGTCCTCGCGGTCGTTCGCGTGCATGAGCAGCATGCGGCCGACCTTCTCGCGCTTGTCCTTGACCGAGTTCAGCACGGTCGAGGCGCTCTCGAGCTTGCCCGAGTAGATGCGCGCGAAGGTGAGCGTGCCGACGAAGGGATCGGTCATGATCTTGAACGCCAGCGCCGAGAAGGGCGCCGAATCCTCGGCCGGGCGCGTGTCGGGCTCTTCGGTGCCGGGCTTCACGCCGACGACCGGCGGGATGTCCATCGGCGACGGCAGATAGTCGACGACGGCGTCGAGCAGCGGCTGAACGCCCTTGTTCTTGAACGCCGAGCCGCACAGCACCGGCACGAACGAGAAGTTGAGCGTCCCCTTGCGGATCAGCGCCTTCAGCGTCGCGGTGTCGGGCAGGTTGCCTTCGAGATAGGCTTCCATCGCCGCGTCGTCCTGCTCGACGGCCAGCTCGATGAGCACCTCGCGGGCTTCGGCGGCGGCGTCCTTCAGGTCGGCCGGGATGTCCTGATACTCGAACTTCGCGCCGAGCGACTCCTCGAGCCAGACGATCGCGCGGTCCTCGACGAGATCGACGAGGCCCTTGAAGTCACCCTCGAGACCGATCGGCAGATAGAGGACGGCCGGACGCGCGCCGAGGCGGTCCTTGATCATGTCGACGCAGCGGTCGAAGTTCGCGCCCATGCGGTCGAGCTTGTTGACGAAGCACATCCGCGGCACTTTGTACTTCTCGGCCTGGCGCCACACGGTCTCCGACTGCGGCTCGACGCCGGCAACGCCGTCGAAGCAGGCGACGGCGCCGTCGAGCACGCGCAGCGAACGCTCGACTTCGATGGTGAAGTCGACGTGGCCCGGCGTGTCGATGATGTTGATCCGGTGGTCGTTCCAGAAGCAGGTCGTCGCGGCCGACGTGATCGTGATGCCGCGCTCCTGCTCCTGCTCCATCCAGTCCATCGTCGCGGTGCCCTCATGGACCTCGCCGATCTTGTAGGACTTACCGGTATAATAAAGAATGCGCTCGGTCGTCGTCGTCTTGCCGGCATCGATGTGGGCCATGATGCCGATGTTGCGATACTTGTCGAGCGGATGGCTGCGGGCCATTTCAAATACTCCTAAACCGCCGACTACCAGCGGTAGTGCGAGAACGCGCGGTTGGCCTCGGCCATCCGGTGCGTGTCCTCACGCTTCTTGACAGCGGTGCCGCGGTTGTTCGCGGCGTCCAGCAGCTCGCCCGACAGGCGCGCCGACATGGTGTTCTCGCTGCGGTTGCGCGCGGCGCCGATCAGCCAGCGGATCGCGAGCGCCTGGCTGCGCTCGGGGCGAACCTCGACCGGCACCTGGTAGGTCGCGCCACCGACGCGGCGGCTGCGGACCTCGATGCCCGGACGGACGTTGGCGAGCGCATCGTGGAACACGCCGATCGGCTCGCGGCGCGCGCGCGCCTCGATCGCGTCGAGCGCGGTATAGACGATGCTTTCCGCGACGGACTTTTTGCCCTGCTCCATCACCATGTTCATGAACTTGGTGAGGGTGACGTCCCCGAACCGGGGATCGGGCAGGATTTCGCGCTTTTCGGGGCGACGACGACGAGCCATCTCAAATCTTCCTTACTTCGGCCGCTTGGCGCCGTACTTCGAACGGCTCTGCTTGCGATCCTTGACACCCTGGGTATCGAGCACGCCGCGCAGAACGTGATAGCGAACGCCGGGAAGATCCTTCACGCGGCCGCCGCGGATAAGCACGACCGAGTGCTCCTGCAGGTTGTGGCCCTCGCCCGGGATGTAGCCGATGACCTCGAAGCCGTTGGTCAGGCGCACCTTGGCGACCTTGCGAAGCGCCGAGTTCGGCTTCTTCGGGGTCGTGGTGTAGACGCGCGTGCAAACGCCGCGCTTCTGCGGATTGGCCTCGAGGGCCGGAACCTTGTTGCGCGCCTTCTGCGGCTCGCGACCCTTGCGGATCAGCTGGTTGATCGTCGGCATGCTGCGTTTAAGCCTCGAACCTTATGGCCGCCGGAGCGACCGAAACTTGCATGTAACCCATGCGCACGGGCGCCGATGGCGCCAACAGCAAATTCCCGCCTTGCGGCGGGTGCTGCCATGGAGCGATGCCGAACACCTTGAAGGCGACGACCGGACCCCACACACTCATGTGTCGTTTCCACCCGTGCGGAACAGCGTTTAGGACGAGCGCCTACTACCAGCCCGCGGGTGAGGGCGGCATATAGCCATCGAGGCGCTGAGGGTCAAGCGGGTTTAGGCCGCCGCCTCAGCCGGCCTTCGCCATATCGTTCAGCCCGACGATCGACGCGATTTCGCGCAGCACCCGCGCCAGCAGTTCGTCACTCGCCCGGCCTATGGCTTCCGCCAGACTGCCATCCAGCGCCGCCACCTTGGCTGGCCGTATCACCGACGGAATCGGTAAGCCCATGTCGCGATAATCGTCGCCGACTGCTACGTCCTGGGGCCACGGAGCGTTCGCAGCGCTGGTGATCATCACCACCCAGATCAGCCGTCGGCTCGCGCCGACCCCGCCCCGGGAAACGACGAGCGCTGGCCGCCGCTGTTGGACCGGCCGGTCCGTATAGGGAAACGGCAAGCGGACGATGTCGCCGCGTTCAAAGATTTGCGTAACCTTCGCGGTCCGCGTCCGAACTCCACTCGTCAAAGCAGGCGAACGGATCGAACCAGGTTTCGGTCGACGCCTTGGAAATGACGACGCGGTCACCGTCGATCTGGTAGGCGAGCTCGTCGCCCGGGCCGAGCGCGAGCGCCTTGCGCACCGCTTGCGGGATGGTGGTCTGCGCCTTGCTGGTGATGCGACTAACGATCATGTCGTAAGGATATTCCTTACTGCTGGTCTTTTCAACTTACCGCGCGTCCTTCGCTACCTCGCCGCCCTTCATGACGAAGGGCACCGATTCGAGCACGCTGACGTCCGACAGCGGATCGCCCGCCACCGCGATCAGGTCGCCGAAGCGGCCGACGGCGATGGCGCCGACGTCCTTCTCGCGGCCGAGCGCCTGCGCGGCGTTGGTGGTCGCCGCCTGCAGCGCCTGCAGCGGCGTCATGCCGAAGCGCACCATCACCGCGAACTGCTTCGCATTGGTGCCATGCGGGTAGATGCCGGCGTCGGTGCTGAAGATGTGCTTCGCCCCGCCCTCGACCGCCTTGCGGAAATTCTCGCGCTGCAGCGTGCCGACGCGGCGTTCCTTCTCGATATTCTCCTCGAGCACGCCGTTCTTCGCCCCTTCGGAGAGCGTGTATTCGGTGTTGTAGACGTCGAAGCCGAGCCAGGTGCCCTTCTCCTTGGCGAGCCTGATTCCTTCCGCGTCGATGAAGCTGACATGCTCGATCGTGTCGATTCCGGCCCTGATCGCCGCCTTGATGCCGTCGGCGCCATGCGCGTGCGCGGCGATCTTCATGCCGAGCATATGCGCCTCGTCGGCGGCCATCTTCAGTTCCTCGATGGTCATCTGCTGCGCGCCCGGATCGGTGTTGCGCGAGAAGACGCCGCCGGTGGCGCAGACCTTGATGACCTGCGCGCCGAGCTTCCTGAGCTCGCGCACCTTGCGACGGACGGCCTCGGGGCCGTCGGCGACGCCGGGGGCGGTGCGCGCCATCGACGGCACGTTGGTATTGTCGTCGCAATGGCCGCCGGTCGCGCCGATCGCATAGGTGGCGGCGACGATGCGCGGCCCGGGAATGAAGCCGCCGTCGATCGCCTGGCGCAGCGCCACGTCGGCGTGGTGATCCTCGCCGAGGCTGCGGACCGTGGTGAAGCCGGCGTCGAGCGTCGCCTTGACGTTGGGCACGCCGAGCACGGTGCCGAACTGGTCGGTATATTCGAGCCGCCGGTAGCCGCCGATCAACGGCGAGCCGCCGAGGTGGACATGCATGTCGATGAGGCCGGGGACCAGCGTGAGCCCGGGCAGCGCGACGCGGCGGGCGTCGGCGGGCACGGCCGGCATGCGGTCGGCGGTGGCGACGGCGCTGATGCGGCCGTCGGTGATGACGACGACCGGGTTGGCGACGCTGCGCCCGGCGAGCACGTCGACCATGCGGTCGGCGGTGACGACGACGGTGTCGGCCTGCGCGGCGGTGGCCGACAGCGCCAGTGTGAATGCCAGTGCCGCGCGCTTCATGATCGGTCCCCGCAGAGTTTCGAGCGGGTTAGCATGGTGCAGCCGCGGCGCAAATCCCGCCGCCAGCCATCGCCATGCCCGCGCCGGCGGGGGAGGCGATGCCGGGTGTGGCGCAGCGAAGCCTAGACGATCGCGCCGTGGCAGTGCTTGAACTTCTGGCCCGACCCGCACGGACAGGGCTGGTTGCGCGTCACGAAGCTCGACCAGGTCGACGGGTCCGCCGCGTCGAATCCCGCCCCGAGCGACGCCGCGGCGGCCCGGGCGCGGTCGAACTGTTCGGGGCTGAGGTGCATGTACAGCGGCCCTTCCGCCTCGTTCTCGCCGGTCAGCGGGTCGATATGCGTGGTAATGAACCCGCCCGGGTTGAACTCCTCGAGCTCGGGCGGCGGCGAGAAGTTGAACTGGGCATGCGCCAGCATGCGCGTCACGTCCTCGCGGATCAGGCCGAGCATGCGCTCGAACAGCGCGAAGGCCTCGCTCTTATATTCGTTGATCGGCGTCTTCTGCGCATAGGCGCGCAGGTGGATGACGGCGCGCAGCGCGTCGAGCGTCGCCAGATGCTCCTTCCAGTGGTGGTCGATCGCCTGGAGGAGGAAATTCTTCTCGATCTGCACCCAGGTCGTCGGCTCGATGCCCGCGGCCTTCGCCGCCATCGCCGCATCGGCCGCCTCGATGATCCGCTCGACGAAGATCTCCTGGTCGACCGCCTCTTCCTTGACCCAGGCGTCGACCGGCAAGTCGAGCGCGAGCTTGCCGGCGAGATCGGTGCGCAGCCCCTCGACGTCCCATTGTTCGGGATAGGTATTGGGCGGGCAGTGAAGACCGACGAGATCGTTGATCGTATCGTGACGCATGTCGACGACGACGTCGCCGACCGCGTCCGAATCCATCACGTCCTGGCGCTGCTCGTACACGACCTTGCGCTGGTCGTTCATCACGTCGTCATACTGCAGCAGCTGCTTGCGGATGTCGTAGTTGCGCGCTTCGACCTTCTTCTGCGCGGTCTCGATCGCCTTCGAGATCCACGGGTGGACGATCGCCTCGCCGTCCTCAAGCCCCGAGTTCATCAGCTTGGTCAGCATGTTCTGCTGGCCGAAGATGCGCAGCAGATCGTCGTCGAGGCTGAGGTAGAAGCGCGACAGGCCCGGATCGCCCTGGCGGCCCGAGCGGCCGCGCAGCTGGTTGTCGATGCGCCGCGATTCATGGCGCTCGGTCGCCAGCACGAACAGGCCGCCCGCGGCGCGGACCAGGTCGCGCTGCTCCATGACCTCGGCGCGGATGCGCGCCTCGGCGGCGGTGCGTTCGGGCCCCTCGGGCATGTCGGCAAGCTCGGTCTCGATGCGCGACTCGATGTTGCCGCCGAGCTGGATGTCGGTACCGCGGCCGGCCATGTTGGTGGCGATCGTGACGGCGCCCAGCCGGCCGGCCTGCGCCACGATATGCGCTTCCTGCTCGTGGAAGCGCGCATTGAGGACGTTGTGCTGGACGCCTTCCTTGGTCAGATATTCCGACAGCATCTCCGACTTTTCGATCGACACCGTGCCGACGAGGACGGGCTGCCCCTTCTCCTGCGCCTCGCGGACGCTCTTGACGATCGCGGCGTATTTCTCCTGCGCGTTCTTGTAGAATTCGTCTTCCGAATCCTTGCGCTGAACGGGCACGTTGGTCGGGATCTCGACGACGTTGAGCTTGTAGATGTCGAAGAATTCCGCCGCCTCGGTCGCCGCGGTGCCGGTCATGCCGCCCAGCTTGGGGTACATGCGGAAATAATTCTGGAAGGTGATCGTCGCGAGCGTCTGGTTCTCGGGAAGGATGGCGACGCCTTCCTTGGCCTCGACCGCCTGGTGCAGGCCGTCCGACCAGCGGCGACCGTCCATCATGCGCCCGGTGAATTCGTCGATGATGACGATCTTGCCGTCGCGCACGATATAGTCGGTATCGCGCCGGAACATCAGGTTGGCGCGCAGCGACTGGTTCAGATGGTGAACCGCCTGCGTATTCTCGAAATCATAGAGGTTGGCGCCCTCGAGCAGTCCCGCCGCCTCGAGCATGCGCTCGGCCTTCTCGGTGCCCGACTCGGTCAGGATGATCGACTTCTGCTTCTCGTCGATCTCATAGTCGTCGGCGACGAACTGCTTCACCAGCGCGTCGACCGCCATGTACATGCCCGACTTGTCGTCGGTCGGACCCGAGATGATCAGCGGCGTGCGCGCTTCGTCGATGAGGATCGAGTCGACCTCGTCGACGATCGCGAAGTTGAAGGGGCGCTGCACCATCGCGTCGCGCGAATATTTCATGTTGTCGCGCAGGTAGTCGAAGCCGAGCTCGTTGTTCGTCGCGTAGGTGATGTCGGCCTGGTAGGCGGCGCGCCGCTCCTCGTCGGAGATGTTGGGAACCACCACGCCGACGGTCAGACCGAGGAAATTGTGTACGAGGCCCATCCAGCCGGAGTCGCGGCGGGCGAGATAGTCGTTGACGGTGACGACGTGGACGCCCTTGCCCTCGATCGCGTTGAGATAGGCGGCCAGCGTCGACACCAGCGTCTTGCCCTCGCCGGTGCGCATCTCGGCGATCTCGCCGCGGTGGAGCACGATGCCGCCGATCAGCTGCACGTCGTAGTGACGCTGGCCGAGCGTGCGCTTGGCGGCCTCGCGCACCGTCGCGAACGCCTCGGGCAGCAGCCCGTCGAGCGTCTCGCCCGCGGCAAGGCGGGCGCGGAACTTCGCCGTCTGCCCGCGCAGCTCGTCGTCGGACATCGCCGAGATCGTCGGCTCGAGCGCGTTGATCTTGGCGACGATCGGTTGCAGCGAGCGCACATAGCGCTCATTCGAGGAACCGAAGAGGCGTTTGGCGAAGCCGCCGACGAAATCGAGCATGCGAATACCTTGAATTCGGACAGGCTCGATGGCGTCCCAGTGCCTGCCCCGGAACCGGGCGGAGATAGGGACGGGGCCGGTCCAAGTCAAACCCGCGACCCCATACTCGACTTGGCGCGCGCGAAGCGGATATGGGAACGCCATGGCCGATATCATCCGCTCCCCGCTCGCCCCCGAACGCTTTCCCGCCCTGCCCGAGGTCGCCGGCGTGCGGCTCGCGGTCGCACGCGCCGGCTACAAGGCCTGGGACCGCACCGACCTGACGCTCGCCGAGCTGGCGCCGGGCACGGCGGTCGCCGGCGTGCTGACCCGATCGAAGTGCCCCTCCCCCGAAGTCGACTGGTGCCGCGAGGCGCTGGGACACGGCCGCGCGCGCGCGCTCGTCGTCAACGCCGGCAATTCGAACGCCTTCACCGGCGGCCGCGGCCAGGCGGCGGTGCAGGCGGTGCTCGACGCGGCGCGCGAGGCGCTCGGCTGCGTGGCGACCGAGGTGTTCGTCGCCTCGACCGGCGTCATCGGCGTGCCGCTGCCCGTCGACAAGGCCCGCGCCGGGCTCGGCAGCGCCTTCGCCAAGCTGAAGGCCGGGTCGACCGCCACCTGGGAAGACGCCGCCGCGACGATCATGACCACCGATACCTTCGCCAAGGGGGGCGTACGCACCGCCATCGTCGACGGGCAGACGGTGACGCTCGTCGGCATCATCAAGGGCTCGGGGATGATCGCCCCCGACATGGCGACGATGCTCGGCTTCGTCTTCACCGACGCGGCGGTCGCGCCGGCGTTCCTGCAGACGATGTTGTCGGCGGCCAACGCGGCGAGCTTCTCGTGCATTACCGTCGACGGCGACACCAGCACCTCGGACACCGTGCTCGCCTTCGCGACCGGCGCCGCCGGCAACGCATCGCTCGACGGCTGGGACAGCGCCGGCGCCGACGCCTTTCAGGCGGCGCTCACCGACCTGTGCCGCGAGCTGGCGCAGCAGGTGGTGCGCGACGGCGAGGGCGCGCAGAAGTTCATCACCATCAGCGTCGACGGCGCCGAGGACGACCGCGCCGCGCGCGTCATCGCGCTCGCCATCGCCAATTCGCCGCTGGTGAAGACCGCGATCGCCGGCGAGGATGCCAATTGGGGCCGCGTCGTCATGGCGGTCGGCAAGGCCGGCGAAGCCGCCGACCGCGACCGGCTCGCCATCCGCTTCGGCACCACGCTGGTGGCAAAGGACGGGCTGGCGGTCGACGGCTATGACGAGGCACCGGTCGCGGCGCACCTGAAGGGCCGCGAGGTCGACATCGGCGTCGACCTCGGGCTGGGCGACGGTCGCGCCACCGTCTGGACCTGCGACCTCACCCACGGCTACATCAGCATCAACGCCGACTATCGGAGCTGATGTGGCGCGAGAAAATTAAACGTTAGCGCTCAAAGTTAGCGTTATTGGAGTTAGCGTTACCGACCACCGTCGCTTCGCAGCGCGCGGCGCTTTTCAACCACCAGCCTGCCACTCAGAGATGGCCTTTGCAGCGATGTGATTGTGCCTCGTCTGGAGACCGGCCTTCGTCCGCACGTACGACGACCTAATCGGCCGCCCCTCCTCGATCAGTTGGGTAATTGCCCAGCGTGCCCGTCGAAGTTGAAACCTTTCGATCGGCTCGTCTACTTTTTTGAGAGCCGCAATGGTTTTGGGATACTTTCTCGAGCGATGCGCACGAGCTCTCAAGCCTTCATCAGCGAGTTTGATGAGGAGTTGGCGAGCGCTGACTCGCTGGGGCGGCAGCGCGCGACGCATCTCTTCAGCTTCAGCGAGGACGGAGTTGCGCAACGCAATGTCGCGGGTCGACGTGTCTTGGCCCCCTTTACGCGACAACTTGGGAGGCAAGTTCGCTTCGAGCCAGTCTGGATCCTCAAGGCGCAATCGCTTGACCAGCCTGTGTTTGCGCAACTTCAACTTGGTACGTGTGTCGGTGGGATGTGCGTCCCGAAGTTCTAGCCAAGCACGACGCAGATCCTCGACAGTTCGCCTTTTCGCGGGCTGCGACGATTTCGGCAAGCGCCGAACGACGAGCGAAATGCCCTTCCGCGGCATCTCGTCGTCTGCAACCGATGCACCGAAATGTGCTGACATTCTCCGGGGGCCGATGCCGGCGATGTGGAGGGGACGCTTCGTTGCCTCCTGTTCGAGCACTCGTTCCTTCAATGCAAAACGCTGAAGAGGCCCACTCCCGCGACGATCCCGCTTGTCGCCTCGTTCTGTATCTGTTCTTTTGCGCAACGTTCTCAAGGGAGTTGATTCGATGGCGTTGGCATCGACGTTACGCATCGTGGACGCGGCAGATCTGCCGTTCTGTGGCGCCGCCGGTGCGGGCTTCCCAAGCCCAAGCCAGGATTTCGAGGAGAGCAGGATCGACTTGATCAAGCTGCTCTCGCCAGACCGACCCTCGGTTTATGTCATGCGAGTTTCCGGCTGGTCGGTAAGGGACGCGGGGATCTACGACGCCGACCTCATAATCGTAGATCGTGCGCTGAAGCCCAAGAACGGTTCGTTCGTGATCGCTATGCACGACGGCGGGTTCATCATTCGCCAACTTTGCCTGACAGGTGGACCACCGCGGCTGGAGCATCGGAACACCGCGATCTCGGCGGTACCGATCGAATTGGACGAAACTGTCGAATTTTGGGGCGTCGTTGAGGCGATAGCTCGCAAACTGTCATGAGCATCGCGATCGCGGACGTCGCCAACATGTATGTTTCGTGTGAGCGAGCATTCGATCCGCGGCTGATAGGCCGACCTGCGATCGTCCTATCGTCTAACGACGGCTGTGCGGTGGCTAGATCCGACGAGGCCAAGGCACTCGGCATCAGGATGGGGGCGCCCCTTTTCAAGATTAGAAGGATCGTCGCCGATCACGGCGTCGAGTTGCGGTCATCAAATTACGAGCTCTACGCCGATATGAGCCGCCGCTTTAACGCTGTGCTTGCTGAGCGTGCCGCGGACACCGAGATATATTCCATCGACGAGTCCTTTTTCATTCACCCGGCCGGCGCGATCGCCGAGGCGAAGGGCATCATTGCAGCCGTCCAGACGCAAACGGGGCTTCCCATCCGCATCGGAATGGGCCCAGGCAAGGTGCTAGCGAAGCTCGCCAACCACCTGGCTAAGAAGAATCCGGTCTTTGCCGGCGTCTGCGATTTGAATGACGAAGGCCTGCGCTCTCTCCTTCTCCCGTTAGTGCCAATCACTGACATCTGGGGCGTTGCTCGCGCTACCGCTGCAAAGCTGACACCGCTCGGTATCCGCGCAGCCAGCGATCTAGCCGCCATGCCGCCAGCGCTGGCGCGCGCAGTAGGAACAGTGGTGCTCGAGCGGCTCGTTCGAGAACTCAACGGGGAAGCGGACCCCGACCTGCAGGTGGAACGCCAAACTCTGAAGGGCACGGCGGTCACGCGAACCTTCGGGGCGCCTGTCACCTCGCTTCACGATCTTCGCGAGGCGCTGGTGCGGCACGCGGTCAGAGCCATGGAGAAAATCCGCGCGGACGGCCTAGTAGCGCGACGTCTCATTGCGTTCGCGCACAACTCGCGGTTTCGGGCCGGGCCGAAGTACCAAGCTTCGCGACACGCGACCCTTTCGCCGGCGAGCAACGATCCACGCGTGGCGGCATCTGTTGCTGGACGCCTCGCCGAAGACATCTTCCAGCAAGGCGTCGAGTTCGAAAAATCGGGAATACTTCTCGAAGACCTGCAGCCGGCCGCGCGAGCACAGTACGATCTGTTTGCCGATGCCGACCCGCGGGGCGTTTCGCTCATTGAAGCGCTCGATACAATCAACCGGCGGTTCGGCCGGCAGACGGTGCGCATCGCCGCCGAGGGGGTAGGAAGAAAACGCTATGAGACCAGGCGGTCGCTAAAGTCGCCAGCCTACACGACCCGGCTAGAAGATGTGCCAGCAGTACGTTGAGGATATACGGGTGTTGCCGCTAAATTGCGCGCCGCAAAGCCCCGTTGATCCCCCGGCGTCGCCTTATCGACGCCCCTGCCCTCGGCAGGCTTTCTGATCGTTAGACCGCCGGCAACAATGCTTCTGCCTCGAGATCTTCACGCATCGCCTCAACGCTCACATCTGCGGGCTCTGCCTTGTCAGCCGGTAGCTTAGGCGCCTTCGCCTGCCAAGCCTTCAAGTGCTGTGCAACCTGCTCATAGAAGTCAGGTAGCACCTGCTCAAGATCACCAACGAAGTTCCTCCGTTGTGCAAATCGGCCGGCCAGATCCTTGACCATCAGCACCTCGAACGAGAGGACCGTCTGGCCGTCACGATCGGTGCTCGCCAGAGCGGCATCATTGCGCAGCTCCTCCAGTCGAAACTGAGTGTCCGCCGACTTGCCAGGCCAGCAAAGCCGAACGTGTACGTTTTTTCCGTCGGACTTTTGCAGCTGGCGTACGAGCCAGTTCGCCCGTGCCTTGGTACTCTTTATATCGTCAGGCGCCCGCAGCTTCATTGAAAGCGCCACCGTGCGCTTCTTGAGATCCGCAACGATGCGGATGTCTGCTGCCGCATTTGGGACAATCAACACCGTCGACAGCTGGGCGTCTCCAGCCAGACCTTGAAGCGCCTCTTTCTGTCGAAGAGCCGGATCCGCAGCTTGGGCCCGCGACATGCGGACCTCGACGTCAGTGCTGAGTTGGCGGCTCAGGTTGTAACTAAGATGACGGACGACTTGGTGCCATGCCCCGACAACCTCCCTTGCGTCGGGAGAGCCTGCCGAAACCGATCCGCCAGCCTGCACTTTTGAGACGATGTCAGTCCATGCTCCTGGCATCTGTTCGAAGCTTTTCACGCCTGAACTCGGGTGCAGGAGGAAGCGGTTCATTTCTTGGAGGATGACCCGCTGCTCGCGGTCTGCGACATCATCATTGTTCAGGAGAAGCGTTGCTTCGGTGACGACGTACATCCAAGACCAGTGGAAAAGAGCAATCTTCTTACGCGCTGCCGACAGCACCGGAACCGGATGGTGGGAAGGCAAGGGAGCAAATTGGTTGGAAAGCGTGATCAGCGCGTCGACGCCGTTCAGCTTCGCCAGCTCGACGTAGTTGTCGATCTGCTCTGCCGTCAAATCGGCGTTGCCAACTTTCGCCTCGATAAGCGCCGTCCAAATCTTGGTACCCGATGTGACAACGATCAGCCCGTCAGGGCGGAGGTTCTCCATACCGTTGCACTTGAGAAGGCCAACTTCGGTGAAGCACTCGACGCGCGAGCGTGCGCCCGTCTTTATGTCGATGCTCGAAAGCAGAGAGCGCCCGAACTCCTCAACGTTCTGGAAACAGGAAAGGAAGATCGACAGAGTGCGACCCTCCTTTGACGTGTCAGCAAGGACCGGGAAAAGGCGGGCACGCTCGCCGCGTTTCAGGATGGACGGCAGCTGCGTCATAAGATCCCCCCGCTAAAGGGAAATCGTGGCAGATCACCGTTCAGCGAGCAAGAGAGCCGCTGTTATCTGGTGATCAGCTGGTTTCAAGTGCGACGCCAAGACGAGCAGGGCCGTCCTTGAACCGGGGTGAGCGACTTGGCGCTCGCGACAGAGCCGGCGATGGGGCAGCCAGGGAGATCGCGGTGCTTCGGCGATGCCGAGCGCCGCCTAAGTGGCTGAAAAGTCTCATACCACACAAACTTATTTTTGTGTGGTAAAAGCGTCCATGATGGGACATCTGTTCGCCAGCTAGGGCACGATGATGCGCTTCAGGTTGGGCTCAGTCGCAAGACCAAAGTCGCGGAATTGTCGGTTATGCGGGGATGCTCACCGGCACTGCAGACCTGTCGCATACACCGCCGAGCAAGCCGCCCGTCCTCCTGATCCACGGTTCGGCAGATCCAGTGGTTCCAGTCTCAGCGCTACACGCCTCGAAGGCTGCCCTCGAAAAGCTAGGGGTTGAGGTGACGGCGCACGTCTCTCCCGGAATCGGTCACAGCGTCGATCCGGTTGGCCTGCGCCTCGGTGGAGAGTTCACTGCATGAGCCTTGGCAGGCAGCTGAAGATTCAACGCGCGCAGGAAGCACGGGACGGGTCTCGGCAGAAGCCTAAGGCTTTTTGTCAGCGTCCCAGTTTGGAGACAGCTTTACGCGCGCGGGCGTGGCGACAGCGCTAACCTTCCGCCCAAGGCCACGCTCGACCGCCATGGCGCTGCGTCTCTCGCTGTATCCCGCCGCAACGGAAGGGTAGGATCTGGGGAGGTTGTAGCGCGCCTTATACTGCTCAAAAGTAAGGCCATGTCGTGTTAGGTGACGCTTCAATGTCCGATAAGGTTTGCCGTCGATCATCGAGATGATGTGCTCGCGCGATGCGAGGCTCTTGCGGACGGAGACCGCCGCGACGAACTCGCTTGTTGGCACTGAGCCTTCAGTCGCCGTGGAGACCAAGGCGTCGTAAGCAGTTCGAATGAGCCGAGGCAGTTCTGCAGCACCGACAGGATTATTTTCGACAAAGGCGGAGACGATGGTGCTCGTCAAAGGGAGTAGCTCGTCTCGCTGATCAGCCATGATTTTTACCTTCAGCCGTTAGCCGCCGGAGCTCGGCTTCGGATTCCATAATGACGATGTCGACTTGCGCGATGCGGCGGGCGGGTATCCCTAACGGCTCGAATGTATCGCGGATATAGCGGACCGCCGTGATGAAGCGCGTGATACGCTCGACCGCTACAAGCCAGTGGTCTAGCTCAGCCTCGCTGTCTGCCATCAGGGAGCGACCGCAACCGACACCGGGCAATGGTCGCTTGGATGGAGATCTTCGGGCACGCCATAAGTGTATTCGGCGAACGATCCCTGCACGACCTGGCCGCTTGCCCTGCGGTCGAGCGCGATGTGGTCGATGAACTCGCTGTATTTTGCCTTGCAGGTTGCGCCCCGATTGCCGGCGGCCAGTGTGAGGTCGGCGTTCGCAGGTTCGGCGTCGTCTACCTCTGCCCAGAAGGAGTCACCTCGGGATGCGATCCTGCGATTCCAATCGCCAAGCACTGCGAATGGCGCCGCCTCCGTGGCGCGTGCGTCGATCCATCGCTCGAGGACTGGCAGCTGAGCGAACAGCACGTCGCAATCGCGGTCCGTGGCCGCACGGCCAGAATTGCAGCCTGCCTTCAGATGTACCGACAGCAGGCGCAGCGGCTTTTCGCCATTCACCGTGACGTCGACGCCCCACCGCAGGCCATCATTGCCAACCCCCAGCTCACGAAGGTCGGCATTTCGCTCAAAGGCGACGCCTTTGCGGATCGCGAAGCCCACCCTCTGTGCCCGGAGCACCTGACCAGGCAAACCCCGGCAGCCACCTTGGGCGCCGGCGGCCCGGTCCTCCACCACAACCGTCCATGCACCTCGCGGAAAAACGCGCTCAGCAGCGGCCTTGCTCTCGACTTCCTGAAACGCAATGACATCGGCGTCGATCTCCGTCGCGTAGCGGCGCATGGTGGCATAGTCGGCCTCGACCCGCGGCCGGCAGCCCTCCCCGTCTCGCTCCGCCAGATGCTCCATGTTCCAGGTGGCGATCCGCAAGGGCCGATCGGTGCCGCGCGGCTGGCTCGGCAGTTCAACGCAGGCAGACAGCGCGAGAAGCAGGGTCAGGGCAATCTTCTTCATGCTCGACTAATGCGCAGCGGTCGGGAACGACTCAACTCCCGGCCGCCGCCTGGCAATTCGCAACCCCACTACTGCAGTAGTGGGGGGACATGACCGGAGCGCCATTGCTCGATGCGCTTGAGGATCGCCATCCAGACGCGCTGTCCGTCGAAATCTCCAGCTTCGAGAAGTTCGTCAGCGCGCATCGCTGCCTGAAGCTCAGCGTCAGTGCGGTGCATATCGATCATCTTCTGAGCACAGGCCCAGAGCTCGCGGTCGGTGATCGAAACTGCTCTGCTATTCGCCATTGCAGCGGCCTCCGTCGACACAACCAGGATGGCCGGCGGCGCGGAATGGAGTCAATCGAGCCGGTGCCGACAAACCTGTTGAGGCGCTCGGAGCGCGGTTAAGTTGAGCAGATGAGCAGGCGCAACCCGGAGCACACCATCACTGAGACGCGCGACTGGGCCGAGGTCGTCCTGGCGGCCGGCGTCAGTGTCTCATTCGTCATCTTAGCCTTGCTGGGCGACATTGCCGGTGCGGTGCTGCTGACGGCCCTGGGATGGCTGCGGCAATGACCCACCGAGCTCGTTGAACCGAGCGGGCAGTCGATGGTTGGCAGCCGAACGGCAGCTTCGCGTCTTATTAATTGTCAAATATGTAGCTGCCTGCGATTCCTGAGAGCAGGCGTACCACCGATCTGCGATGCTATGTGGCTGTGGCAACGTCCCCGTCTGAAAGTTCCTCTAAACGCTGGCCGCGCTCGTAAAGTAAGCCAAGCGGATCCCGCCGCTATACTGGCTTGCCCGTCAGTGCGTTAAAGCCCGCCTTTTTTTGCTGAGACCGACGGCATTTGGCTGCGATCCAGTGCATGTCAGGCGGCAGTCACGCTGGGACAGTGTGACCTGACCCCCTGTTTTTCCTCCATGTGCGAGTAGAGTCCGGCCCATTCGAAGGGACGGATTAGATGAAGCGGAAGCGGTTTTCGGACGAGCAGATCATCGGCATCTTGAAGGAGGCCGATGCGG